>Ga0065711_1038996_pt1 | contig 18227 bp, 12 predicted proteins | sample Hoacrofraction12_FD_59098 | JGI IMG/M metagenome (GOLD analysis project Ga0065711, IMG submission 59098) | Hoatzin crop microbial communities from Cojedes, Venezuela - Epithelial fraction 12 v2 (version 2) | ecosystem: Host-associated > Birds > Digestive system > Esophagus > Crop | place... | reverse complement strand
GGATTATTCAGGAGTCCCTTGTCTTGCAACCATCCCAATTATTCACAAAGAACCAAGACTTGTTTCTGACCACCTGAAGTGATAACATCCCCTACATGTTACATTTGTTACATTTACAGTTATCAGTTAAGCAAAGTTTGGAAAAAAAATATTTTGTCTTCTGGGAGCACGCCCTAACCACCAGCCTCTACAGCTATGCTGTGTTTTCAGCCTGTTTTGTTCTGAGCTCAGTGAGTAAGTAAGTATTTTACATGGAGTAGAACAGAACCAGCAGAAGATATTGAGTCATCCATCTCAAAGCCCTTTGTAACGGCTGCAGTGAGAGGCCTGGTGAATAAGAGGTGTGGTCTGTACACTTGCACAGCTACAACTTCATCATGTGAGGGAGGATACATAACAATTTCAGCCAGCAGAAGGGCTGCTGTCCTTTTGCCGACTAGGAGCCACCACTTGTTTCTGAAGCAGGGAATGATGAGGGGGCTCAGTTCCCTTCAAACAAAGCAGTAAGTTAAACTGCGGTATACCAAAACTGTGGGACTACCTTACATGCTGATTCATTAAACAGAAAGAGAACCATTGGCACCGGCGATTCTGGGAGTCTCAAATTTTATTTCCTTGGGATTTGTTGCAAGTATCTAGAAGTTAAATGTGTAGAATATGGCCAAATAATTTGCACTGACATTTCTAGATTTCTCTTTCCATTATTAATTTCCATGGAAGGAAAAATGTAATTCTGGTCAGTCTGATCACAATTTTTTGTTCTCTTTATCTTTTGTCTTGGAATTAAAACTGAAAAATCAGTTCTTTACATATGCTATCACCTGACTGTACGCAGATGAATCTGTGGGAACTTAGGGCTATGGCTAGTATAGCTTGTAATAAAAGAATAAACTTGGCACTTGTATAACCTTTACTAAGAACAGCAAAATGCTAAATTACCTTTAATTCTTTAATTATTGTTCATATACTCTTTGCTTGCAAGTGAAATATGGATAACCGTTCTGTGATAAACAATTCGGATCTGTTTCTACACAGCTTGCTATAGAAACCCTAAACCTACTGTGTTGTATTAAATCAATGCTAGGTTCACTGGAATGTGACAATATATCTTTTTAGCCTGCACAATTGCAGTAACTTATTGCTTTATTATACAGTAGCAATGGTTGTAATAAGTCCTGCTTAAAAAGGACAGATATCCATTATTTGTTTATTTGAAGTCTTTATTGACTAAAAAGGCTTTGCTGAGCTATGTTTTATGGGAAGTTAAGTTACTGGAAAATTTAAAATGTCTTTTATTTTGGGGCAGTAATCAGTTGCATTCGTACTAAAGCACAGTTATAATTCTTTGCTGGCACACGCACATTTCACTGCAGCTGAAAGCCTGAACCATGCCCCAGGGAACTCGGTGAAAACCCTTAAATTAACATCAGTGGACTTTGAATCAAGATCCTAATGAATGATTTATTCACTTTAAAGACCTTACTTAGCTTTAATTCCACCTTATTGAATTCAGGAATAGACTTTCTTGATTTAATCAGTCTTGACACTTCGAAAATATTTGTTATTACAGGGTGTAAAATAATTAAAAGTTTCACCTTCTCGTGCTATTAATTGCCAGGACTTTTAAGAGCTGTTGTATATATTTTTGTTCTTAAAATGTTTATTACAACCACTATAATTTGGCACATGGAATAAGATACAGGCATTGTGAACATAGCATTAATGGTTTTGTTTTGTGCTAAATTCAATAATGCAATATATAACTTTTGCTTTAAAGCTCTTTTTTATTGACTGTTAGAGAACTTACATTCAAAGGTCAGGATTGAAAGATATATTCAAGGTAATTATCTGTGTGTATTTTTTTATATGATCAGTTTAGAATATATGGTCAACGGAAAAAAAGACAAGGAATTATATGTACTTTAAATATATTATTTTACAGTCGATGCAAATATCTGCTTTTTTTTCACAATTTAGAAATGATGAATCAGAAAAACTTGTTATCTTTTGAAATCCTAAGCCTGTTATGAAACCAAGTCTGTAGTCAATAGGCAGTCTCTGGGCTCTGACAAAGGGCGAAGAGACTTGTGGTTGTGGCTAATAATTGCTTATTGCATTATTTTTTGTTGTTTTGTTTTGTACCTAGGTGAAATGTCGAAAGAAATGCCAAGCATTAAACTGAAAATTGATCCTCAGAATCTGCAGATCCAGACGTTTACAGTGGAGAAATTATTGGAACCTTTGATAATTCAGGTATTTTAGTATTGCAGAAAATAAATCGGATAACCATAGAGGGAAGGGAATAAGGCTGAAGAACTTTGGCTAAGGATGCTATTATAAAAGGCATACCAGCGGCTCTTCTGTACTTGTAGTTTACTCTGGCTTAGAAACTGTCTAGGGGGATCTGTCTGCTTCCAGATTTGGTCATTCATTTAGTCACTTCCATTTTTGCAAATGCCACACAGTATATCATAGCAAATGTTGAATATTCTAGCTAGTCTCTTGTACAGTATTATCTAGTGGATGTTTAAATGTAGAATGCACTGCAAATGGATTTCAATCGCATGAAAAGTTTCTTATCATAAGTAGTGGACAGAGTGGAAAAGAAGAGCCTTGAAATCCATAGGTGAGTTTCTTTATCTGAAGTTTGAAAAGAATTGCATTCTCTTGCAGTTTAGGAGAGATGCCCTAAGAACAGAGCAATTGTTGCACATTGTTTAAACCTATTTTAGTACTTATGCTTCCAACCAAAGAAAACTTGGACTGAGAGATTTACAAAAATATCCAGGTTTGTTGATAAAACTTACTTTTAGGAGGAGCAATTTTATTGCAGATTCCAGTTCTATTTCAAGTATTCACTGGTTAAATATGCAGCACTTCATGTGTTAAAGATTCTCTCATTATCTCTACATTTGGCATGGATTAGAAACGTCTTTTTTAATACAATGGAAAGGACCTACTTGCGGAAGACCTGACCTCATTTTGCAAATAATGTGTATAGCTAAGAATGTGTTAAAAGACCTCTATAGCCATAAGTTACAGTGTAAAGAACAGAAGGGGTGTCTCCTCTTTTGAAACTCAAGCTACTTTGAATTTTCTCTTCATTGTACTTAGAACAAAGTTGTTTGAGTACCTGCATTTAGTTAGTCAATTACACATAGCACAAGGATGCCAGTTTATTACCGTCCTTCAGCCTGCCTTGCCAAGATGATGTAGATCAAATTGCTTGTCACAGCTCTACACTGCTTATTTAGTATTCTTTTCCTGATGCCTATGTTTACGTGGCAGTCGCTGCTCTGGCTGCAGTTTGTGTAGGTACAGAAAGGTGTGACTTCATTCAGAGTTTTCTTTCACTTGGTAATGTACAAAGAATACTTAGTTGTTTTTCAGACTGTGAAGATGTTCAAGTATAATGGCTGTGAAATAGTTTCAGTGGCTGGTCGATCTTTCCAGGCTCGTTGAGTGATAATGCCTCTTACAAGACAGTAACTTTTTGTTGAATAGCTTGTGTTAACAATCAACAAACAGAAGTGATACCAGGAGTTGGTTACGTTGGTAAACAGAGCAAAGCCAAATTGAGTACTGTACTCTGGCTGTTACTCTATTTATATACATGGAAGAACTGGGCGTGTACAGCTTATTAAAAAAAGATAAGGACATATTTGCCAAGTTTTCTATTACTTCAATTTTTTCAATTTGCAATTTTTCTATTTTTAAAAAAGAGATAAATAAAATCTTTTAATTAAGACTGAAACAATTATTATTGTACTTGGACAGATGTTAATGGAAAAAAATTTTTTTCTTGTACAACTCATGGACTTCATTTGACTGCACCCAGCCACTTAGGTACATGGTAAATATGGTTATTCCAGGAATGCGCTTCTTTTCACACACACTGCTGTGATGACATCTTTGCTTCTTTGTCCTGGGAGCCAGTCCTTTGCATGCTGTTTCCCTGGGCTTGCCAAAGGGTGGTGACCGGATACAGAGGAACACTCAGGTTGTAATTAAAGAGGCAGCACATAATGATTGGAGTGAAGCAGAATATAGAGGTGAAGGATGAGGACAATAAAATGATGAGTATGTTTGGTGTGATGATTCTTATGTTTATTTGGACTTTCATGTCGGAAAAGTCCTTTATTTATTCCAGATGTGCTCTAAAAGCTAGGAATAGTGAAGAGAGGCTGATCATGTTTTATAACACTTCTAGGAAAAGCTGCTTTTAAAAATCAGTTAATTCATTAAAATAAGTTTCTCTAACAAGAAAAGTTGTATTTTCCCCATTTGAAACTTTCGCGTCTCCCTAACTCATACAGTTTCTTTTACTCATTTTTCATTATCGTCTTTGAAATTTCTTCTTATTTTTGACTTGATCTTATTTTCCTCCCTTACTCATTTGTCCCTTCCAGAAGATTACTTTCTTCAGAAAGTAACATTTTCTTTTTATCATTACTTCATTTCCAGCTGTTAGTAACTGAGCTGCCTCTCACTCGTTTTGTCTGCCTTTATTTATTTATTTTTGCCTGGGTGTGATTGATGGTGTATAAAACCTCAGTTAACAGTTCAGTGGTTTGTGGGAAGTTGTCAAGCTGGAGCATAATATGTGGATGGATTATAAAATTAGTTTCAGAGTAGCAGGGATAGATGCCTTGATAGACTGCATTTTAAAACCTTCTCTTGTATACCCATAGGTTAGACTGTGCTCAGGCAGCTGCAACACTGTGGGTATTTTTAGAGGACATGAAGAAATGCAAATTTTGGCCTGAGTTTTGCAAGATCAAAGAAACCCAACAAAACAAAGAAATACAGTTCCAGAACAAAACAAAGAAGATTTTTTTTTTTTTTTTTAAAAAAGGGCTCTTCTCAAGCATCTTTAAAAAGCTTGAATCTGTTAAAAATGGAAATGCTTTGGTTCAAAGAGAATACGATTTTGGCTGTCTTTTCCCCCTCTCAACCTTAATGCTTTGTTTGTTTCATAACAGAACTGTGGAAGGGAAAGTTGCGTTTTTGAGTAGGAATGAGGCAGAAAAAATGTTGAAAATGTAAAAGCAGGGATTAAAACTAATGCTCAATAAAGGATGACTGAGATGGTGGAAAGGCAATAAGTGAAAACTGGTCTACGATTAGCAAGAGAATCAGACCCATCACAGACAAAAATGAATAGTATTATGCTCTGGTCTGATTCACTTTGAACACAGTTTAACTTTATTTTGAGGTTTATGTTCTAATTTATTTATTTAATAGTCTTCTAACGCTCTGGTAGGAAAGAGGCAGTGGAAGTGTTTGAGCTTCTCTGAAGTCTGTCCTAGCCAGTATGCTAAGTGTTAATCATTAGGTTAATAGAATGAATATGGGAGAAAATGAAGGCAAAACCAGCCTATGTAGAAGTAACTTTGGAAATGACTTTGCTAGATTCTCTCTCTTCCCTGCAATCTGCAGTTTGCACTGGTGATCAATTTGAAACTGAAGACAGTATGACACATTGTTTTGTATAAAATCCTCTTTGACTTGGCCACTTCTCCATCCTTGGCATAAAACATTGCCCCTAAATGTTTAGGGGTTTGCAGGGGCAGCAGTCTCACTGCATTTTCCGCTTTGCATCCCAAACAGTGGCCTGACCTAGTGTGGTAACTTCATACAGTGCTGTGCAGGGCTCTGCAGAGATAGAAACTCATCTATTGGAAGTGGCATTAACTGCATTAGTGTAATTTTGTGTCCAGCCTTACAAACTGTATTCCCATGGGGACGTACTACGCTACTAGCTGCGCTCTGTTTTCTATGTATTGCAAAGAAGTGTCTTTAATTCTGTCCAGTTGCCCTCTCACCAGAAGGTGTTCTCTCTGTCCTTGACCTTTATTTTATTTTATTCTAGGTGCTTTGAGAATATTAGTTTTGAAAGGAACGCTTTTAGGTGAAGTTCTGTGTCAATGTGTATAGCACATTAAAAATGATAGTTGTCAAAATTGACATTATTCAGCTGACAGCTGCCTTGATGTAAATTGGGTACATGCTCAAACACTCTTTCCTTAAGTCTGGGCTTTTATTAGAGATGCTTGCTGTCATGGAGCAATTAGTGCAGAGCAATCAGTAGATCACAAAGCATTTTCATTCAAATAGCTGATGCCTAATATTTGTCATGCTTGTGTTAGATTTACTCACAAAATATAACAATTAATGTAATGGAAAATATCCTCTTGTTTTATCTCATTCTCAGAGACTGCAGTCTGTTTAATCTCTGCTGCACTATATAATGATTGAAGTTACGGCTAGGTAGACATTTTCTTCTGTAGTGAACTATTGTAAGACTTATTTGCCTTTTGAGTTTACATACAAGTAGAAGTTTGAAAGATATGGCTTGATGAGATTCATATAGTTTAATTCATGCAGAGAACACTTCATAACTGCCTTTGCTCTGCAGTCATTGCAAGTCTTATAAGCTGTAAATTAACTACTTACTTGGATATTGTATCTAAAGTGCTCTCCATATATTTGTGTATACATGTGCACACTTGCTTATGTGTATATACATGCACATAACACATGCATTAAGTATTTGTAAGAGCTTTTCCTTGCCAAACCTCTTGTCTTCCACCTACTTATGTTTTATACATATGAGCTAGGAGAGTTTATGGCTGCAAGAGATACGTGAGTTTTACAGAATAAATAGAAACATCCATGTATTTTAAGGTCCCTTGCATCACTGATGAAAAATAGGCAAATTGAAAGTAATTTATTTTCATCTGTCATCCACATGGACAAAATTTTGCTCACACAGAAAACATACACTGTTGGTTTTAGTTCTGTGTATGGTGAATTTACTTTATGCACACTGAAAGTGACTAACCAGTATTTATTTGTATGGGCAACACTTTGGTATCCTCAAACATCTGACTTGGATTTGAAACAGTGAGCAGGGGGTTCTGCTGTTGTCACTAGATCACTGAGTTTCTGTCTTGTTTTCTCAAATGTCTAGGGATTGCAGTTTTAAACAAAAAAGAATGTTTTATGATTGGTGCTAGAAAGTACTTTGATATTCATATAAAAGGTGAACCAAACCTTTTGATACTTGTTGCAAATGAGTGGTTAGGTTGCTTAAAGAAGCACTGTCAAAGGTATTGCAAGAAATGATTTTAATAACAATTTATAAAGTGTGATTTAACAAAGCTTGTTGGCAAGGTTCAGTCTATTACTTATTAAACAAATGGAATACAAAATAGAAGTAGGATTGAGGTAGAATGCTTTATACAGAGGTTAAAGAAAGATGTAAGGGAGACGCTCCTGTTGAGTCACAAGGTTCAGAATGGACCCTCTTGCTTTCCAAACTCCTTCGCAGAGAGAAGCCTAGGTGTGGCTGGATCTGGACACAGCCTTAGGCTGCAACGGTTTATGTCTAAAAGATATGTCTAGCAGCAGTTTAAGATTTGTTCGTAGTTAAAGAGACAGAAAATCATAGGAATTTAACAGTAATTAATAATTGGTTAACTTAGCATTTACAAGGTGATTAAAAAGAATTCACTACAATCACAATAATAGGATATTATGATTTGAATCAATTCACACATACACATGTATGCAGACGATATGCATAGATAAAGGCACCTGTTAAAAATTCCCTTTGAGTTCAGTGAAATACTCACTTAAAATGATTTTTCAAAATGGGCGAAGGTTGAGCCTCAAAGAGGGAGTTCAGCCCAGGTTCCGTCAGCGACAGCAACTTCAAGCTTCACAGTTCGAAGTGGTCTGAAAGGCGTCCCACTCAGAGGGAGATGCTGGGCGCAGCCTGCTGCGGTCCAGGAGAGCTCAAAGGGCCTCGCTTGGTACTGCTGTTTATAGGGTCATGAGATGATTGACTTTAGGCATCAATAAATTTCCATCCTGACCACAACCTGTATGAGGTAATTCTGGTATCTTAACAGAAACCATACAATTCCAGTACTTCCCAGACTGTACAGTTCTGACATTTACCAGGCAGGTACCATCCAGGGAGCAAGAGTTCCAGCTGTGGTCAGGGAGTGGCTGATCAGCCCAACTCACTGCTCTTGCACAAAGACAAGTACCGCGTCGGCCCAGCCCACTGCTCTTGCAGTACAGGCAAGAACACAGTGTCAGCTGGTTCTGAGATCACCAGGAGGCCCAATGAGGGGGGCTGTACCACCACAATGAGCCAGGTACCGAGACATTGTTTCCTTAACTACTGCAGTATTAAAAGATTGTCTGTAAAGGCTGGCAGGAACTGAGTATAGCAGTGGAAGAACTGCTGCACAGTTCCTTTGGAATTCAGTATTTGGGATAACCCACCCCTTCAGCCTAATAAGTAATGGCAATAACAGACAACAACAACATGATTCAGCTTTGCAGCTGTGATGGCATATGGGCTTGAAAATCTCACTTAAAAAAACCACCTGTGCCTCTAGCACAATGCTGTTTCTCCTCCCAGAGGTACAAAATAACCTCTTGACAATTATTTCCGTTGGATGCTGGGAGACCTGCTGTATATGGCAATAAGAAGTTGTTAATAACTCGGAAACGCAGTTGGGCATGAGCAGGATTAATGGGGATATGCTTTTCTTTTTTCTTGTAGTGACATCATTTTAACTGTGTGTTCTGCCACTACAGTACGAGCCGTGTTGACTGGATCAAAAGGGCACACTCTGTTAGCTACTGTGTAGTTCAATCATTTTTGTGTAGGATGTGCATAAACTTTTTGCATTCAACACTGGGATTCTGTGTTGGAGAATTCAGAATAGTTTTTCTGTATTCCGTAATATCCATAAGCCAAGAACTACCTATCAAATTTTAACTTGTATTTGAGATCAGAAGCTACCTCTGATATTCCTTGACAGTGGTGCTGAAGGTGAAGGGTCTTACAGTCAAGAGATTCCACTTGCAGGAATGATTGTTTTTCATATTCTTCCATTTGTTTTGTTTCCTTTCCTTCTCCTCCAAAACCTGTGAATGAACAGTACATAGAATAGTATTTTACATAAAAAGGAGACTACAATAAAAAACTGAAAAATAGAAAACATTGTTTTCTGGGAATCGTGATTAAATAGTTAAGGCATTTAAAAAATGTCTTGATAGTTTTTTGGAGCAGCTTCTAATTGTTTACAATGTTTTATGCCCTTCTTGTTGGAAGTATCAGCCTATAGTCTTTAACTCGCTCTTAAAAATATGATAATTGAAACTATATTTAATGCTCTAGAAATAATGTAATAGGGTTTGTAAAAATAAAAGGTATTAAGATTCTTATTCCTAGTGCATTCTCCACCATCTGTCTGGTTTATGTGCAACAAGTAATTTCATTTACTTTCTTTGAGCTGCAGGTAGAAAAATACCCAAGCCCTCTTTAACAATCTGAGCCAGAGTTATTTCTGTTGCTGTCTCCCTTGTGACATGCGAAAGCAGTCGACTGCAAGTGGCCAGTCTTTCTTTTAGCCCCCATATTCCACATGAATGATGTAGGAGTCAGGGTTTTTTCTTTAAAAGATGTGTTTATAGAAATGCTTTCCCAAAGGATGTTTGTCAGTTACTTTTAGAAGTACTGATTCATGAAAAGCACGAAAGTGCATTAATTCATGAACAAGATCTAAAGGTGAGCTAGGGCACAGCTAGCGCACTTCTCATTATATGCTTGTGAATGGAGCCCTGTTCCGTAAAGCAGCTGAAACCACAAGCTGTACTGCAGCCATTAGCTAAGTTCGCCTGCTTGACTGAGAAATTCATACACAGCTTTTGCTTTGCCTATACAATATTGTTGATGATTAGAATTCCATTTAATAAAATGAAGCAATTACACATATACAAAATGCGTTCATGGAGCTCCAAGCCTAGAAGTGTGCTTATTATTATACTGTCCATATTCTGGCACAGAGAACAGAATAGGAGGAGGATTAGAAAATATCAGTGAACATAATGAAAATAAAGAATGTTTTGAAATATCTATATGACACTTTTCTTTTAAAATCTTTTAGGATTCTTTCCTTAGTGTGACTGCTCAAGCAATGCCTTAGAGAATAGTCTGCTAGAAACATTCTGTTGGGAGTGTGGAGGCTGTTCTCAGATGATGCAGAATGTGGAGTGGGATGCTGTATAAAAATAAGTTCTTTATGGATGTTGAAGTGCATTGTTAAAAAACATAATTTGGGCAAGGCTGCAGTAAACCTACTTTCTGCTTAAAATGATGTACAATTTTAATGTCGAGAGCACCCCCGAGAATTCTGAGGTGCTGAGTTCTGAATACAGTGACCCTGCTTTGTAAGAAGTGAAAGCATTTTGAAATGTGTATATACTCATCTTGTGTATTTGCTTCTGAGATAACTTGGGAGATTTAAGCCAGAAGTATGGGAAGAATCAACACTGATTAGAATTCCTGCCTTGGCTGAAATCTCCTTAGATAGTGTTAGTAATTTTTTTTTTGTCATGAGGAAATTTTAAAATAAGCAGTGTCAGGAGTTAATACAGAAAGAAAAATAGAAAGATGAGAGGTATTAAGTAAAATTATCTGTCTAATTTGATTCAATAGTTTTGCCCATTCTTAGTATGTATGCTGAGCTTGCCTGTCTCTAAAGCAGAGGGAATCTCATTGCTTATTCTCAACTGTATTAATTTGATTTATTTTAAATTTGAGAACAATATAAAGTCATTTATTACAGAACTTACACCACTATTGCCTTTTTATTTTCTTTTAAATGTAGGTTACAACACTAGTGAACTGTCCACAGAATCCTTCAAGTAAGAAAAAAGGCCGTTCCAAAAGAGCTCGTGTCTTGCTAGCTTCTGTGGAAGAAGCCACTTGGAATCTGTTGGACAAAGGGGAAAAAATTGCCAAGGAGGCAATTGTTTTTAAAGAGGAACTTCATGCAGCACTTGCTGATGTCCGGAAAGAGAGTAAGTGTATGACAAAAAATTTAGACACCACAAGGAATTAATTTACCCATGTAACATTGGTATCAAAATGGAGGTAAGATATCTATGAGAAATATGTTTTGATGTGCAAATGTCTGAACTTTGAGTTGTCTAATTGTATGTTCTCAGATACCTCCTTATAAGTGGTAAAGTGTGCATGCTGAGCTGCACTGTGAAAGAGCATTTGTATCAGTGGAAGTTTTGTTGGTAGTTTGTTTTTTTTTTTTTTTTGTCTGGACAGGATGCCTCTTGTTCATTTTCTTGGCTGTTAAGCACAAGTTGAAGTTAATGCATGCTTCAGTGCTCTTCTTGAAACGAACTGCATACCTGAATCTGGGATTAAGGCCTTTTAGTAGTTAAAAATTTAAAAACAGAAATCTACCCTCTTTTGTGTAGTAGTAAGCACTTCATTTGTGAGGGTGCAATAGTTCTATTTCGAGGTATGTTTTGAGACTCCAGTAGGAGGCAGATGAATTCTTTAACCTACTGTACGAGTCATCCCCTCATGACTGAGCACCTCATCTTTGGTGAGTTTTGCCATATTACATTTCCACATTCTCCCCATTTCCAACCAGACTCCCAGAATAGGACTAGGTTTTATGATCTGCTGAGAATGCTGTATTAGACACTTTCTTTCAGACTTTTTGTTGCTTTGTTGATTTTTACTCTCCCCATGGATAATCAGGGCTTATTGGGTGAATATGAAGGCCAGGCTCAAATAGTAATAAGACAGATGACAGACATCCAAAATGTGTTCCTGCAGAAATCAACCTTGAAAATCGATTCAGGAGAAGGTTTCAGAGGAAAAAGGGGACAGAAGAGTAATGCTGTTAGTCCCTGGTCATTTGAGAATTATATCCTTTCATCAGTGCTCTGTGAATTTTGTAAACAAATGGTTCGTAAGGGTTGCCTGGAATCAGATTAAGAGGGGCTGATGAAAGCCTTCCCAAACAAGTGGGAGCAGACAAGCAAAGAACAATGGTCTGTACCATAAAGTTATTGTCAGGCCATGTTATCGAAGCAGCTAGCAACCAGGCTTGGTTTTATCACGGGACAAGGTGGACTTCAGTTGCCTTTTCACTTCTGAGCAGTGTGGTGTGTGTTCTTATGCCATGTGACAGCTTGTGCCTGAAGAGCTGCACGTTAGCTATTTAAATCAGGTCTTCATATCACCCTGCTCTCATGAAAGTTGCAATTTAATGAGGTGTTTTTTGTTTTCTTTTTTTTTGTCTTCCTCCACGTGCAGCTGGGGCAGTTTCTGAGTCTCTGCTGTTGTTCAGGGTAGAGATTACTAGCTTCCGCTGGATCCAGAGGTGGCTGCATTTTTGAGTTTGATATATGCATATGGTGTCTGAGATACCTTAAGGTCCTTTGTGATTAAAAGTGTTATGACCAGCAAATACCATTGTTATCTGTCACGCTGGTCAGCTGAGGCTTTAAAAAAAAAAAATCATTCATTTTGGAGTACTCTTAAAATGTTAGTCCATCCATTCCAGGCCGATAACACAAGACAGGAATAAAATATATAGTTTTATATTGATTTTTATACATAGATAATAGAAAAATATTTCACATTTTCAATTTATTTATTGATTCTCAGCCAAGATCAGAGATAACTACAAAAATAAATAATACATAAAGTAGATTATATACACCTCATACATTTTAAAAGAAAGTTAAGTCCATGTTATCACCTGTCATTATGTAATGACAAATTGAGTGTTTACAGCTGATCTTCCTCCAAGGATTTGCCAAACTGCAAAAGTTAATTTTAAGAAGCTGGTGAACAAGTGTAAAAGAAATAGCAGTTTGTTAATTTTGCAGATATTTTTAGTCCTTTGAAGCTGTGTATTACTTTTAATTTATGGTATGCCACATCATATGTAACTTTATTGCCTGCTATTCAAGTCACATTCTGTTGCTGTTAAATGTCTCATGTTATTTACTTCAATACCTTTGAAAGGATATGGATCGTAAACTGTGCTTGCATGCAGTCACCTGCCAAGCATGTCATAGCATGTAGTATTTAATTTTCTGTGGACGTAGTTTTTTGTGGTGACTGGCAGATATTTTTGTTAATATGAACTTAAATTATGAATTTTTGCATGTGGCTACAGCTTGTATTTACTGTATAGTGGAATTTTGAGACAATTCTATAGATAATTTCACTCAGATGTGAACCAAACTATCAGTCCCAGAGTTGCATACCAACATCTGGAAAGGATAAATACTCTCTTGCCTCTTCTTGCATTTTAGCTTATGTCACTCACTGAGCTTGTTGAGTTGGAGACAGTAACATGAGAATTAAATGGTTATTTCTGTTGAATGTCAATTACCAGTGTGAAAATGCTGCTTTGTTACTCTTGGAGCTCATTAATAGGGGTTCCTTTCAGAGGAGTGATAAACTTTTTTCAAGCTGTTGCTGATAATCCTGTTCATAATAATGTTTTGGGGAATAAAGGGACAAATTAGTAGCATAAAAGTAAACAGTGGAGAGAAGACAAGTGAAAGATTTGTTGTATTTAATTCATCTGATGCATTAGTGACTCATCTAATGTCTTCAGAAATGGGGGCATGTGTATGGCTTTGCTGACTACATTTCTGTATTGACAAACACTGTCATTAGATGAGATTTTGGTCTCTCAAATTCAGCTGAATCCTGTTAGTGACATCTAAGAGAAAGTGTTACTATAATGGATGGCAGGTGTGTTCTCTGGATAAATCTAGTTTCTGCTTCCTTTGATATCTGTGAAGTTTTACTGCAGATTTATGGCCTTGGAAATGATCATTTGAATATGTGGGTCCTCTGCATTTTTCTTTGAGTTTCTTCTGAAGAAGGTACTTTTTAAGGCCTGTCTCTGTCCACATCCTGATTCACCTTTTCCTGGTACTCTACTAAATGAGTCACCAGGCAGGCCTGTGGGTGGTGGACTACATGCATCACCCAGAAATCCACTAGCCCAGTAACTGAAGAACTGCTATGTTTTACTGTTGGTATGAATGATGACTCATAATGTGCTGTGAATTAATGGTAAAACAACTGACCCTTATACAAAGGAATAAGAAGCATTGTTCAATCATGAATGCTTCTGACACTAAACATCAGACTAGATTTAATGTCCTGCTTCTGATATTTGATCACTTTTATGAGAAAACAGTGATGTGGTTTATGTGGGGAAATATTCTCTTAGAAATTTGTATTAAAATCTAGTGTTATACTTAGGATAATGATTTTTTGCATTTACATCAAGGTGTTATTGCTTATAGTTTTCTAACAGTTGTACAGGCATAGCTAAAATGTTTGGTGTTTATTGCCATTGCTTACTGGCTATATATGGTCAGAAACACAACAGTTGTTTTCTGTGTTGTTTCTATCTATTGCAATGTCAATGTTTCATGTGTTTAGCTGTTATCATGCTCAAGTGTGTTCCTAGATAAGCCTTTCATCACACACAACAGTGAATTGAAAGCAAGTTACTTTCTAGAGTTACATTTTGAGTCTTCAGTTACTCTTTAAAAGGAAATTAGAAAAAATAATTTGATATTTTGAATGTCTGTATTTAATGTCTTTTGAAATTAAACAGGGGAGGCAAGACTTTGATGATGTGGAAGAAATCACCATTCACTGGCAAGAAATGGAGAGTGTACTCTAAGGGTATTTACTAAAGGAAGGGGATAGTAATCTCTTGTGTTATACTTTATTCTTGTTTGTCCCCCTCCCCAAATCTTAAACATGCACTTAACTTTCTCACCCTACATTAGGAGGTACATGTGTATGCTCTGCATCTAGGAGACTTTCATTCTGGGAGATAGAATTTAGATATCCAAGTGGCTTAAAATAATTTGTGCTGTACACCCTTTTCATCAAACCAAGGACAGATCCCTTGCAGAAAAACTTCTGACATCACCATCACAGGATCAGGTGTCCCTGAGTGGGAAAGGGGGAATGAAGAGATGGGTGTAAGGCATGAAGGGGGTGTGTGGTGGCTCTGATTACACATTAGAAGGAACTGTATGAGATGTGGAACTTCCTGGTATGCAGCAGTGAAACAATTGCAATGCAACAGAATACAGTGGTATCTGAGTGGGATAAGAGACTGTGTGGCAGGAGAAAAATGTCCTGTAACATCTACAGAAAGCTATTGTGAGAATCTGAGTTATCATGGTTTTAAATATTAGGAACACGCAGGAGGTATCAATCTGCCTTGCCCGGACACTGATACTGTCACTTCTAGATGGCTGAATCCTTTATTTGCTGTAGCAGATGAAGATGGTGTTGGTGGGAGCAGAACAAGTGATTATCCTCGTGACTAGTATTGTTTAAGTTCTGGTTTTTAGAAAGGGTAGGTTGTTTTGTGCTCTGATGTGACATTGACTCCCAGCCTTCTCTGGTACTGATTCTGCTTATGTTAGTTCATGCCTGCAGAACTTGAGGCTGCAAATGCTAGTGTAGATCGGAGTTTATAAGTTTTCTATTTTTTTGTATAAACAGTTGATTTTTTTTTTTCCTCTCAAATTGGAGACTAGGATGTTTGAAATCCTCTCTTTTTACTGACTCCCTCCCTCCCTCGCTTAGTCAGTGGGCTCCTTTTGACAACTGTGTTTCTCTGGAACTGTAAATCCACCAGCTTCTAAGGGTGCAGTTCACAGGAGCGGGCGACAGGACTTTCTTGGCAAAAATACCTCCTTGTGGGAGGACACAAGAGTGGCATAAAATTCACTGCATTCCATGTGGATTTCACACCACTGCAGTTAAAAAATGAGAGGAGAAAGCCAGATGTAAATAGAAACAGGAGAGAAAGAGAAATGCGGTGCTTAGATAGGATTTAGTAGGAGAAAGAGAATCTATTCAAAGAAATAAAAGGAGAAAGCATAATTCTGATGGTCTTGCCTAAAACAATAAAGAACATGTAGCTGTTGCCTGACTGTGATGTTGAACACTGTCTCTGAGGGGTGCTCACTGACTGCAATTAGTGGTATTACTGCACGTATCTGTATAGATGGATTGCCTGCCATCAGTTAGCAGCCCAGCAGAAGTGTGTACCTTTTGTCAGCTATTTGCCAGCAGCAAATTTGCCAAGAGGCTTACGGTTGACTTGTTTTTAAAGGAATTGTTATGTAGTTTCTTGGATATTTTTGGTGGTGAATAAAGTGCCTGGATCCTCTAATGTTTTCAAAAATTGCCTGTGACTGAACTTTTACCTTTCCCTATGCCCAAGCATAGATTTTAGTAAGCACATGCATAAGTAGTGTTCATTTGATAGTAGCCGTCAGTAGCTGATCAGCTAATGGTGGTAATACCGTTTACTTTGGGAGTCATCTATCTGTGTGTGCTGAACAGAGTCTTGGAAGTATCTGCTTTCCAATAATGATGTAGTTATGATATATCCTCTCTTTGATCCTTTGAATTGCTTCTCATTTGAATGTCTAAAATAATTGAAATACTATGAATACTCCAATCTTTCTGCTTCCCTATTTGTGCCACTGAAAGGGCACTGTCTTTCATGTTTCATTATGACAAATGTAGTTATGGAAGAATATCTACTTGATGGGAGTTACAATAAAATGGATGAAATTGCATTGAACTGTCATGCCATCTACTGCATTTTAAGAAAGTTCTAACATCATGGCGTTGTTGCAGCTGTCATTTTCTGCTGCTTGTACTCATAGCTCCTATCTGCCTAGGCTGCATCTCATAGCTCTGTTTTGGGCTCCTGATTTTATACATGTTCATCTGGCCATCCCAGCTTATGTCCAACTCATTTCTAAGGGGCTGGTCCTATTTGGACCCTTCTGGCTTGTCTTTGCTCACATATTCAGTCACAGAATGGTTGAGATTGGAAGGCACCTCTGAGGTCATCCTGGTTCAATCCCCAGGCTCAGGCGAGCCAGCAGTCTGCCCAGGACCACATCCAGTCAACTTTTGAAGAACTCCAAGGATGAAGACTCCACAACCTTCCTGATCAGCGTGAGCCTCTGCTAAGTCTCTCCCACAGTGAAAAAATGTTTTCTGATGTTTAGACGGAACCTCCTGTGTGTCAGTTTATGCCCATTGACTCTTGCCCTGTCACTGGGCATCACTGAGAACAGTCTGCTCCACTGGGCATCACTGAGAACAGTCTTCTTTGCACCTTCCCTTCAGGTATTTTTATATACTGATAAGATCCCTCTGAGCTTTCCCTTCTCTAGCCCGAACAGTCCCAGCTCTCCGGGCCTTTTCTCGTATGAGAGATGCTCTAGTCCCTTAATCATCTTTGTGGCTCAAGTACCCAGAAGATATCAATGTTGAAATGGTACTATTTTCAGATTTTAGGAGTATTGGGGCTTTTGAAGTGTATCTGGTACTTGAAGGGCACCCAAATACATATGGCCAGTCTCTTCTGGAAGGCACAATAGCAAAGACCGGGGCAGCTACTCACATGTGGGGCCTGGGAACATGCAGTTCAGTCTTGTGTTTATGGGTAGCGGGAAACATTACATTAGAGGTTTCTGAGGAGCCACTGTGCTGTCTAAAGTTTATTGGTTTTGTTCCCAACTTTTAATAAATATTCCTGGTAATAGCACTGTTGTCCTATCCTCAGCTAAGCCACGTCTCACTTCTCTCCTGAACAGGCTCACCATTCACTCCTGTCTGGTCTTCTCACAACAGAGTACTTTCACTTCTTCCTAACCAACCACTTCTTTCTGAATCTGTACCTCTGCTTTCCTGGTTAGTTTTGTTTGGACCACTTTTATTGTGCACAAAGAAACTCTACTAGCAGGATATACAGAAATTAAAAAAAAAAAGGTAGTTGTTTATTGGCTAATATATGACTAGTAAGTGACTGAGCAAAGTAGTAATGTGTTTATTACACCCAATAATGCTGGCCAGACAGTTGTCAGTCATGTTGGCCTCTGTTGCTCCTTTGGAACTGCGGCTCAGCTTTGCAGAGTTGTTATCTTGGGTCTTTTTGCCTAAAGTTTATAACTTTTCATGTCAGTATTTTTTCTTCTTGGATTCTTTGGCTGCTAATTACTACTATCCCTACAACTCAGCTTGTATCTGTGTTGTACTTATCTTAGAATCATAGAATCACAGAATCATAGAAAGTTTTGGGTTGGAAGGGACCCCTAGAGGTCATCTAGTCCAACCCCCCCACAGCAAGCAGGGACACCACTAACTAGATCAGGTTGCTCAGAGCCTTGTCCAACTTGGTCTTGAATGTTTCCAGGGATGGGGCCTCCACTACCTCTCTGGGCAACCTGTTCCAGTGTTTCACAACCCTCATTGTAAAGAATTTCTTCCTTATATCCAGCCTAAACCTACCCTGTTTTAGTTTAAA
>Ga0065711_1010180_pt1 | contig 18227 bp, 13 predicted proteins | sample Hoacrofraction12_FD_59098 | JGI IMG/M metagenome (GOLD analysis project Ga0065711, IMG submission 59098) | Hoatzin crop microbial communities from Cojedes, Venezuela - Epithelial fraction 12 v2 (version 2) | ecosystem: Host-associated > Birds > Digestive system > Esophagus > Crop | place... | reverse complement strand
ACGGAGCCCTGGCCCAGGCTGCCCAGGGAGGCTGTGGAGTCTCCTTCTCTGGAGATATTCCAGCCCTGCCTGGCCGCGGTGCTGTGCAGCCTGCTCTGGGTGACCCTGCTGGGGCAGGGGGTTGGACTGGGGGACCCACAGAGGGCCCTGCCGGCCCCAGCCATTCTGTGATTCTGTTTGCTGATAAGAAGAGTGTATCTTAGGGGTGTTTTTTTTAATTCTCCATCATAACCTAGATAAAGTTTCAAAAAGATCAGAAATGTGAAAGCAGGAAGCTCTCTAAAAAAGAGGCAGAAGCCTTGATACTTGCAAGCAGTTTCTCAGCTTCAATTCAGTTGATCAGTTGATCTTTCTGTTAAAGAAACACAACCACCAAACTTGGTCATTTCACCTGCTTTGTTGCCATAAATGTGCTTTGAACCTAGCAAATAAACTTTCTTCTGTTTTCCCTCACTTCTGCTTGTAGGTGTGGGAATGTAAATACTGGTGGGTTTGAGGGCTGAGTGGGGAGACGCTGTGGGGTTTTGGTTCCAGTTTCTGTGCCTTCGCTGGGGATCACCTTCTGAGGGCTGATGGACAGCAGGGATGGGGTAACGCTGCTTTTGAAGTATGACTTTTAGAAAAACAAGAGCAGATGGCACATGACAGTCTTGATGTTGCATTTTTGGTTACCGCTTCTGTGTAAACAAGGATGTGTAAAGAATTTTATTAGTTCCTTTTTGTTAGGTAGAACTTTTCAGCCAAAAGTCTAATTGCTGTATTGGTGTTTGAGTGCTTATTTCCATGAAGACACAACTTCATGAATGAAAACTAATAAATCTTTAAATCCAGAATCATCAATTATGATTAGGTATTGACCTTCTGTATAACACAAAGAATTTTTCTTACGATTTTTTTTCCTGTTTAAAATAAATTGTAGCATTTCTGTACTTTTTGTCAAGTCTCAAGAGCTGCATGGGTTCAACCCAGTCTCATAACAATCCAATTTTACCACCTGAATGCTGGAGAACAGTATCTCTGTGCTACACAAACTGAACCTACCTGCAGTGATTTAGTGAAAAGTAAGTAGCTAGGTATGGAGTAGAAATCACTGTTTCAGACTGGGTGGTAAATTATTCCTGGTAGTTTCCAGGTCATGTTACCACAGTTACTCAGCTCTCGTGATGGGCTCCTGGCTTGCAGTCTTAGTTTTCATCTAGTGTTGTACAGAAAAAGCTCTAGATGCTTATGTATGTTTTCTGTTGGTAAAGAAAACTGCTAAAGAAAAAAGCACTGTATAAAGCTGTTCATGAAATCAAAGGAAAAACATCCTGGTACAAATTATATTGATTTGCACAGTACAACTGGTGGAATGGCTGTTTGATTTAATTCTAGAGTGCTGGTGTTAGTGCTGAAATATTGGATGTTATTAAAAGGGGCTAGCCTTCAATCAACACTTGTGATTATCTGGAATTGTTAACTTTTTCAGAAGGAACACAAAAATTCTCTGTGGGTTGAGACATTGATCTACCTAGTCCTTTTACTGGTGAACAGTGGCTTGATCCAGAGTTGAAAAAAAGTTATAAAAACCACAACCTACAATGGGATGTTAAGGTGGTTTCTAAAAACTTTGTCTTTTCTGCTCTTGCGTCACTGCATGTTTTGCCCTGGCCTTGAGCTGCCAGGACTGGCTGATCCTAGAGCGTTTGGACTGGTCTCTCACTTCACGTCGCTGCTGACGCTTGAGGAGGAGGAGGAGGTCCGAGATCCTGCTCTTTCCGAGGGAGAAACTGGTCAGTGGCTGGCATGGAGAAAGGCAGAGGGTTTTGTACCTGGTCAGGAGGAGAGGGAAGGAGTTGTCTGCGCCTTCACAGAACCACTCAGCTGACAAATGCACTAATATGAGCCAAATGGGTAAGAATCCTAGGTTAGAATAGGAAAACAGAACTGAATAAAATGTCTTCAGACTCACTGGATCAGTTTTACCTGGACCTTTTGGAACAGTGTGGGGAGAAAAAAGAAAAAGGAGAAAAGATGACTTAGTTCCTGTAACGGATGTGATTTCTGGCTCTGCCTCTGTGCTGTAGTATTTCAAAAGCAAGCTTCCATACTTCATACCATTCTATGTGCAATTGCAAACTACATGAAGAATGATTCTCTTGTGTTTAAAGGAAAGCAGCAAATAAAGTAATAAAAAAAAAAAAAAACCTTAGGAAATTTGATTACAGAAAATCTGTGATTGCACGAAGATGGTTTTGTACTGTCTGTTGGGCTGTCAGAGTTCAGCGAAAGACAAAGGTTCAGCTATTGAAAAATACGGTTCCTGGTAGTTACAAATGCATGCTTGGAGCTGTCTGGATATGTCCCAGGACTCTGCCCTTTTCTCAGTGGTGCTGCAGGACACTTCTGACACAGGGTGCCAGAGTCTCTCCTACAGCACTGAGGTTCCACAAACCTCCGTTGTGTTTCTCTACCCCTTTCACATGTCATTTGTGGTCTCATCCCACCGTTTCCCTTACCTGCCTCCAGTTCCCAGATGATCATGGATAAATCTCCATGATGAAAAGTCTCCTGTGCCCCTCTGCCAGTGCAGCTTTCTAAGCAGGGAGGGCGGCACTTAGCTTTCCTTGGCTCATTCCGTGGGGAAGGGCTGGGAGAGGAGCAGGCGGACAGACATCTCTCGGAGCTCTGCTGTTGGGACCGATGCCCTGCCAGGCTGCTCTGCTCGGTTCCTGTCCCGCACACACCAGCAGAGCCAACCGTGGAGAGCGTAGCTGGACTGCCTGGGGATGAGCTCCCATCGATTAGTTCCAGACCTAAAGCTCGGATTTAAGGTAGCGTAGATATACTTGCTCTGGCTATCTCCTGAATTAGAAACGTGAACTTTTTTTTTTATTTATTTGTGCCCTGGTTTGGGAAGCTTGGGTTTCACCATTCACCACACGCCATTCTGTGATTTTGTGGAATTCAGCATCCTGAAAAGAAAACAGTATCATGTGTCCTTAATTCCGTACAAAGGTTTTTCTGGTTGTGGAATCATTTATAATGATAGTAGATAGAGTCAGCTCTGAGCAATTTCCTGTGCTTTTGAGAGTAAATATAGTTTAAAAAATTTTTTTTTCCTTTATAATTTGTTAGATGGCAAATTTAATATCCACTCACACCTTCTTGGTAGATGGCACTTTTTTCTTCCTGAGTTTGGTATGATTGATTGCTCTGAACAAAGTTCAGCTTCATGGCAGGTTATTGTAATAAAACCAACCACAAGTTAAATAATACAAAGAGTATGTGAGAGGCCACATAACAGAAACATAAACCTCGACAAATTAAACAAGAACTCCAGGATTTTTTAGACAGACGTTATTTTTCACAGCATTAGTTGGGAGAAAATTACCGCAGCACTTTGTATAGCATTAAAAAATGACCCAGTCAGTTGTCCCTAGAAGCGTATTGCTGCTGCTCAGTGAATTGTATTTCATCTCCAGAACAGACCTAACGTTACAAGATTCAGTTTAGGATCACTGCAGTCAGTGCAGAAACATCTACTTAATGGTTCACTTTGTTAAATGCAATCATTTTCCAGAGGATAAATTCGCTGCAGCAGATTCTATTAACTGGACAAGTCCAGAACTTTACCATGAAAAGGTCACGCAACTGTCACTACAACCCAATCCACGAGGCGATTTGAAGTTTGTTATTAACCCACACAGTAAAACAGAAATAGCTTTATTTTGTATTAATAAGTAATCCTGTTTTGCTTGAATTACTGTAGAGGAAGAATGAATAGGTAGAAGAGGTGGCATTACTGTAGAAATGATAAGAACAGTTTCAGAAAGGTGACACTGGATCTGCGCTAAACGACAGATGTGCAGTAACACTTGCGGTGCCTTTCTGGCTTGCTTTGTCCTGCTCTGAAAGCAGATGTGCAGCAGTTGACACCAGGCCTTCTACAAGCTGTTGGCTCATCCTTCAGCTGTTCCACCAAGAGTATGGCGATACCCCCTCTCAATAGCCACTTTACAAGTTCTTGCTAATTATGGTTCTGAAGGACAATTCCAGCCAATATTCAGTATATTTTAACTGTGATCGCAATTAAGGGTGCCCTGAATTCTCTTAAATAAGTGTACTGAGGTAGATTTTTCTTAAAATGGCAAGAAACCCTCTGAACCATGTGCATGTTTAAATCTTCGTGCCGCTGCGTACTGTGCAGAGAGCTCATCGATATCTGGCATGCAGAAGATTTCTTCCTGTGGTGCTCAGCATGCGGTGTAACAGCACAGTAGTACTGTAAAGTAATTTCAGAAGCATAAGAGGAATCCACTGAAAAATAAGAGGAGCAAGTATCTACAAAAAGCATGATACGCAGGAGAAAGTAGTAAGTAATGAATTGACATTATTTATAAGCTCAGGGATTTACTTTATTGTAATTGGGAATTGCATGGAGAAGGAATGGTTGAGATGATCATAAAAGCAGTGTTGATTCTGTATTTGAGACAGGCAGGAACATCTGTAGATCGATTTGAACCTTGCCAGTTCTAAAAATTCCAACTGCAAATGAAGAAGACTCCAAGAGGAGCTTTCAACCAGCCGAGAGCTAGGTCGTCGAGTTTGGAATGAACAGGACCCAACAAGACCTTTTTAAATGACCGGGATGAAGACTTCAGGTCATGCTTGTTTCAAGGTAGAGGAAAGTCAAGCTGGAGAGAGGCGATAGGGTGGCTGTGGCTGGAGTCCCCCCGGGGCGGACAGGGAGGTGTGAGGCTGATGAAACAGTTTGCCTGGTGGAATGTCGCTGTGACTTCTGCACTGCAGCTGTTTCGTCAGGCGGTTCCCTTATGAGGAACTTACACCTGGTAAACGTAGGTTGGAGTCTTATGGGTAATACAGTGTAGAAATACTCTTGAAAACAGGTAAACATCTTGTAAATTCCAATTCCCCAGACATAAAATAGTAGGGCTCTGGGTTTTGCTTGTTAGAACTGCTAGGTGAAAGCGCAGTGTACACAGCAGGCAGCTCTTCAAGCTCGGGTTGTTTTGAGGTATAATTCTAGTGGCTTCCTTTTAGTATAATTGCTTCTGAATTTTTAAGCCAATGTAAATTGGCTTTCTGTAAGAAGAATTCTGTGTATATGTCCCCATGCAGTCAAACGGCAGGAGAAATTTGTAAGAGAAGTAGAAAGTCAGTAAAATAATCTTCATAAAGTTTAGCATGGAGGAATTTCTGATCTGTGTGTATTGGGAAATGAGAGTCCCCAAGAATTTAGCATCTCAAATATCTGATGTGTAAGATTGTGTCTTTAGAGGCTGCATATCATACGTAGAGATGGAAGTAGTGACCTGTACCGTTACTCAACCCTTTCCACAGTAAGATCCTGGGTTTACTTACAACTTACTCAAAGTAACTGAGGCTGAAGTTTTCCATGCAACTGCGGTCAAGGAGGAGTCCTGATGTCAACGCAGCAATAAACCCACCCTAAACTCCTTGCAAAATCAGCCCCAGAAAACATGTTTCTCTGTGTGCCAGTTCTCCCTCGGAGGGATGGCATTTGCTACTTGATGTGACTGAGATAAATCCCTGCGTGTTTGTGTAGCGTTCTGTTATTACACCGAGGCGTGGTACGATAAGGCCGTGAGGAAATGAAGAACTTTGCCTTTAGGGCGCTGTTTGGGAAACGAAACCTCGCTGAGGCTGGAATTGAAAGCGTGACGGAGCAGAGGTGTCAGCCCTGCCATCTGCTGCGCGAGGCCAGCCCGAGCTGGGCGCCCGAAGCGCTGCCGCAAGGCGTCGGGTGCGCTCGGAGCAAGTCCTGGCACTGCCAGAGAGTCCGCGCTTCTGCACGCGTTTCGGGATGTCCTCCTCATTCTTCTTATCTCTCTGCTTTTTCACAGTGAGTGTTGAAAAAGTGGAATTAAAGGGACTGGCACACAAGAAGAATGAAAGAAATATTGAATATTCCTTTGAGGTAAGTTTTGGTGATCGGGGGTTTTTATACTAAGAAAGAAGGGAGGATATTACTGAAGGAGGAGTGAAAGAAATTCTGAAACTTTACTGTTGAATCCCAGAAACTGGTCTAGTGGAGCTCCTTTAGGACAGCTGGTAGTCACATTTTTAATCAAGGATTTGGAAGTAGTCATACATGGCTGTCGATGAACTTCTATGGATGATGCAGAGATCGTCTGGTAAGTGGGACACAAGCAAAAATAAATGCTCACTCTAATGCAGCAAGTTGTGGCAAGGTATGTGTGTAGGGGAAAATATCATGCCCCACTTCCAGAGGGGTTATGTGTGTGCTGGAATGCAGAAGCCAGAAAGATTTGAAGTCTGCAGCTGGACAAATGAGAATTTCAGCTCTCAGGGCGCTGCTGCACATCTGGGAAAAGCGGTCGGATGGTCGCTTGTCTTTGCATTCAGCGCCGGGGGGGGTGTGAGACTGGCGGGTGCTTCAGGCGTGGCTGGTTTAAAAGGGGCGTTGGAGAGTACAGAAAATAACTATGGAAATAAGTCAAGTCTTGAGGAAAATGCCGTGTAGTAAGAGACTTACAGAATGTGACTGCAAGATGACGTTCCGTATCCTGTAAAAGTGTTTTCAAAGGGAAGAAAGTATTTTATGGTAAAGGGGGCGTTAATGTAGCAGAAAAAGGCATAACAGGAACTGTTGCCTGAAAATTGAAGCCAGACTAATTCAAACTGGAAGTGAGAATAGTTTCTTTGGAATGAGAGTGGTTAGCCACAAGCTGCTAGGAGAAGTGGCTTCCGCCCGGTTTTACGCAGCGTGTGGAGGTTCGGTCGTTGCTCACAATTTCTGCGGAGGGCGGACTTCACGCGGTGAAGCCTTGGGTTAACAGCGGAGACTGGATTCTGGGTGCTGGCGAGAAAGAATGACAAACTGCTGTTCTCCCATCGAGCTGGAGCGACGTGTCCAAAACTCAGACTGCAGAGCCCAGAAAACGTCTTTGGTTTGCTTAATGAGGCAACAGAGCCAAACAGTCGGTGAGAAAAGGAGAACCCGAAAGAAAATGGACAGTAGAATTTCAATTCTACAACTTTTACCGAAAAAAACCAGTTTTTCTTTAGAACTGCCGCCTAGGATAGAGTGTCAGTTCAGCATCGTCTCGCGCTGTGGACAGCGTTAACCTCTGCGTGACTTGGTTCATGGATATTGTTCTGAATTTTCTGAATCCTGCAGTTGTTCCAAATGTCACTGAGAGAAGAAAGGATTTTTTCAACGGGTTTTAAAAATCTTTATGAAGCATCAGTTGTCTGGACTCCAGTTATGTATTAGTGTCTTGTGAAACATCTTTTCCTATTAGAATTTTTTCTGTAAATGCCAGAATTACTCTTACCAGTATCACACTTGATGGCTTATAACTGAAAGAGCAACACGTAGTTTAGCTGAGCTAAGAAATTGCTGTTTGCTGGGTTAAAACCCAACTATTAAATGTTTAGTTTAGTAGCTTGGGAGTAGCAGGTCAATAGAGCGAGCAGTTCAGTGTTTTCAGCATCGCTTGGCAATGCTGTTGTTCCCTGCATTTATGGCTCACATTATTGTTTTATAATTATTGAAAATTCTAACAAGTTAGCAAAACGTAAGTCGTAACAAATGTTGGGTTAGCACAAAACTGGAAAGAGAGAGAAATTTCTCCTATATTTTCTGAAATCTCTCATGAATCGAAAAAAGTATTAATTCATCACGAGCTTTAAAAAAAACAAACAAAAACCCCCACAGGCTTTGTAAAACCAGAAACTGCTTAAATTTTCTTTCTTCTTTTTTTTTTTTCCCTTCCCCTTACTTTTTGTGTAACAGCTCTGCAGAGAGGAAATTCCTCCATTATGTAATGTATTTTGAAATCCTCTCCTCTCACCAGTCTTTTTGGCAGCCTGCTGATGGCTGGAAAAACTTTGTGTATGTTTCCAGTTGTCATTGAAACTGGTGTCACGGGGGAAGGTGGCCTCCTGGTTCTGCAGCACAGAAACCCAGCTGCTTCCCTCCAGACGTGCGGAAGCTCCAGGTGCTTACGCTTCGCGTGGATCCAAAGGGACTGATATTTGGCCAGTCTCATGCCGATATTCTTCCTGCCAAGAAATCCTGACTTTTGGCTCGGTTAAACCAATCACTTACCAACCAATAAATGCCTCTGTATCTAAGAATGTGATGACTTCATGCAGCAGGCGCATGGGAAGAGAGATTGAACTATTGCCTTTTGCTAGGGCACGTACAAGATGGTGTCCAGAGAGCGCAGCTGGAGCAGGAACCGCAGGTTTCGTTCCTAAGGTTTTGCCTTTTTCTGCGGCGGGGCGATCTGCTGCCATCTTCAACTTTGCGCGGCAGATGGAGTTGATTAATTATAAATAGGCACTGGTGTGCTGTGGGGAGTTGTTCATAGTGTACATCACATTCTACAAACCAGCTGTTTTCTTTAACAGTAAGAAGAAGAAAAAATTTCCATTACTTAGTAGTCTGTTGCTTAATACTGGATGTCTGCAGCGTGCAATGGCTGTGTAAACTATGAAGTGCTTTTTTAAGCGTTCAGAATAGTTGTTAAGTATAACAACAGCGACAATCAGGCAGCAAGGGAGAACTGAGTAATAGTTACTTGTGCACAAAAGAAGTTTTTCCTTCTTGATGACACGCGTTACAAACTTCCTTGCAGTCATTTGATACCCATTACTGATGTTTTGGAACCAAACTTAAATCCCGGACTATTAGTTACTAAACTGAATGCTTTTTGCTTCCTAAGGTCCTGTGGTCTGATTCTTCAGTGACATTGGTAACCAAATCTTCCACTGAAGTGACTGAATTTATTTCGAAGGTAAAGGCGATATGAAAAATACGTTGAAAACAGGGAGATGTTTTGTCCATGTATGTAATTTTGTTCAATGACATTTTTCAAAATGTGTTGAGATAATAGAGATAGATTGAATTTCATTAAAAGTTTGACTTATAAATTGCTGTGCCTTCAATCTCATATGAGTAACAAGTCTTCTTTTCATTTATTATTTGTAATATCCTCCACCTTTAGCTATCTCAGCTGTATCCAGAAGAAAACTTGGAGAAATTCATTCCTTGCCTAGCTGGTCCAGATTCATTTTACCTAGAACGGAACCACATGGACCTGGAATCGGACCTTAGGTATGCTGAGATTTTTGTGGTGGTGGTTTTTTTATCTTGACACTTGTTTTTTTTCACTGAGTGGAAGAAAGAAATGGGAAATAGAAATGTTATGTTCATACTCTAAATTGCATTTGAGAAATTAGAGCCTGGTCCTAAGCATTATTTCTTGATGTTCTGCTAATTCCAGTGCATAGGAACTTCTCGGGAATTCTTTCTTCAGACACCCAGATGGTAGTAATACTCCGTGTTAAGCTTCCTGGAGAACTGACATTTCCTCGTTCCTTGTGAAGAACAAATAGAGGATCGTTGGCTTTGCAGAAGCTTGGTTTGGGCTCAGAAAGAGCCAAAACTGCTTTTAAAAAACCCCTAAAGCTCAGGAAAAAATAGTTGCCCAAGTGGTTGTCCTTCTGTACTGAGGGATGGGTTGTGGGGAATTCCCTCACCCCCCTGCCCTTTTGCAGCTTTTTATTGAATCGGTTGTTTTAGGTTGTCATGGTGTTTATTTGACTTTAATTTAAAGAAGGTAGGTAGGTAGTTCTGTATATATTACAGCCGTTAAATTTTTGGAAGCCATTAACAGCTAAGAAAATTTTGAAGCCTTAGGTAGCACCTCCTGACGTGATCAGAAATCACCTGGCCGTTACCTAATCTAAAACACCATTTGAAAAACCATCGTCTGTGGCAGGTCACATCAGTTGTCTCTAAAAACAGTAATTAACTTTAGTCAGAGCTGCTGCTAACCACCTGTTTTCCCTAAGTCAAGGCAGAGTTTTGTCCCCCGCTGGCAGAGCCACGGCGGATATTGTTTTTCCACAGGGTGAGCCAGCAGGTGCTTGCCTAGGTTATTTTTCGTGGCAGACAGCGTTAACGTTTCCCACAGTCCTTTCTGTGCTCTGAGGATCACAGCCTATTGCCGAGGCTCGGGGAGGGTGGGAGGGAGCGCGCGGTGCTGCTGCTGCTGTTCAGCTAGCAACAGTCTCTACAAATCTAGGTTAATGGAACAGCAATCTGCATGTACACAGCAGCAGTTGTATCTTTGAAGCAGAGAAATATGCAGCTCTGTTAAGGGCTACATACTTGAAAAATTCAGAAATAAACTGGTTTTTCAAAGTGGAAAGCACGTCTGTGTGTATAGTTGAATAATTTTTTACTCAAAGACTTATTTAAAATGCCAAAGATACGGTCAAAACGCTCTCTTTTTTAAACAATTTTCTACACGTTTTCAGATCCATTGAAGATTTGGCAAAAGGCAGTTGAATTTGCATGACAACGAGAAGTTTAGTCATGTTGGTAGAACGTGACGTTACAAAGCTTTAGGAGATTGCAATTTTTTCCCCAAAAAGAGGCACAGCAATCCCAGGGAAAATGTGACACAAGTTTTACAGTCTTTTTCCCTATGCTGCCAGACTCTGCTGTTGATCTCGAAGAGGAGAATATTAAATAACAGATACATCTGTATTTTGTGGTCTTCAGGTTCATGAATTTGAAAGGAAGTTTTCAAGTTTATATGGGAACAGTTTCTGCCTGACAAGTGTTCAGTGTTCCTAAATTAAGCTCCTTTACTGAAACACTGGACAGAGTGGAAGCCACACAGTGGTAACGGGTGTTGAAGTAGTAGGAAGGGCAAGAATATCCATGCGTTTCAAGTCTACTTTTATTCAGCATTGCATGGCGTTACTAATTTAAAAGGTCTTCTATGTTGTAGTTTCAAAATTTCAAATTCAATTTCAAAATTTCATGTACAGTCTACAATCATGATTGCATAGACAGCTGCAAATCACAGATAACAGAATGGGGGGGTTTCTTTGCTTTTGGTGAACATGCAGGTATTTGGCACCGTTACCTTCCCATGTGGTGAAAAACGACCACGTTAGAAAGTTCTTCAGCACTTCATCTCCTTCACAGCAGCTTCAGAATTCAAGTAAGTTTAAGTAAGGTTCACAAATGAATTCGTTATACTGATGTACGTTTCATAAACTGATGCCCTTTGTAACTTCTGTTCCCTGTTTTTCAGATCCTGGCAACCCCTCCCTTTATAAAGTAGGAGCTACGCTGGGAACGTCTGGAAGGTGAATTATTTATTTTGTTTACGTTTGTTCTGGTTAGTTGTAGAACCTCGTTACACAGGTCATTTATCTGTCTCCCCTTGGGGATTTATTTGAGTCTGTGCTTTCATATTCATCTGTAGAAGATTTCAAGGAGTTCTGGCCTTAGTGTGTGGTCTGCCCAAACCAAACAGATGGTGAGAATGTTAGCGTAAGGTACGAGCATTCCTCGTGTTGTCGTTTGTTCATTCTTTGGATGCCTTAAGAAAACACATCTTACAACAATAACTGCCAGAGCTCGGTCAGGGGTGACTGCTTGAAGAGAAGCTTTACAGTGAGTTGATCGCAAAGACAACGAAATGTAGGTAACAGTTTGCAAGTCAAAATATAAAAGTACTGCAACTGGAAGGTAGAATTCAATGTCAGCTTCAAAAATAAAGTGTATAAAATGAAATTACCATCGGACCAAAAGCGTTGTGACACAATCTCTCGGCGTTGGTGGTCATGAAAGCAGCAGTGGCTCTCTTGGCCTAAGAAATATGTGCTTTCAGGGAAGGATTTCAGGAAACCTTTTGACCAGCGTTATACGGGAGGTGAGCTCAGATGGTTTCAGTAATACCTAGGAACACCCCTGCTAAGCAGCGCTTCTCGAAATCTTTAAAGCTGTAACAGCTCCTTGGCATCAACACTGCAGTGTTGAGCTGTGGAGACGGATGATTTCTTTGTGAGCCGCTGCTTGCTGCTTCGGTCGTGATGGTCTCCATCACATACTTGAAAGGAATGATGACGATCTGAAGTGGAAGCACAGGTCTGGTTATCCCCAGTAGAAGTCTTTGTGAGCCCAGGGAGACTAGAGCATCTCTGAAAGGGTTTTTTTCTCTCTGCCGCATATTGGAATGTTTCCTTGTACAGCAGGGGGTTTCCTTTCAGAGGAAGAAGGGAATCTCTTCCAAGGGAGGTACAAGTCAGCCTGGGGAAAAGAAGGGAAGAAATTCTCCTCACTTTTGTTAGGTTTTAACAAGCTCAGAACTCATTCTCTTAAGAGGCTATTTTCATTTTCTCCAGCAAAAACCAGAACCCTCCAAGGAGTGGGTATTGTGGGTTTTTCTGCCACTTCTGCGTGTAAAAATATTTCCACGGGATTATATTTGGGCTTCTTTTTAATAATGCAGAGCTGAGCCATGGCCATTCTCTCGAAACCTTTTTTTAAATCACAGAGAGGTAGTGGAAGGTATATTATCTGTGATTATAGAAGAAACCTCTGCTTAAGCTGCAGGTAAGGCTTTCTATTTGCCATAGGCTGCACTGGTTTTATTGTGCTGTTGAAGAGTGTGGGTACAAATCTGTGACTTGGCTCGAGCAGTGCAGGTTTTGCCAGAGGTCCTGGAAGTGGTAGTTTTGCGTGGCCGTAGCAGCTGAACTCTGGGTGACGCCGATTCAATGTGCTAAACCAAATCCCGTTACTATTTTGCAGACCTATATGTGGAGTGGCTGGCATTCAGTCTTCTCAGAACCACGTTCAGCACTCGGCGGCTGCTCCCGTTGCACTACCCCACTGTTCCCACGCGGGAGGCACCAGCTCGGCGCTGGCCTATCGCACCCAGGTGGACACCTCTGCTTCGCCCATGTTGATGTCTTCCAGTCCACAGACCCCTCAGACACAGGAGCAAAACGGGATCTTAGACTGGCTCAGGAAACTGCGGTTGCACAAATACTACCCTGTCTTCAAACAGCTCACTATGGAGAAGGTAGGGCAGCAGAAGACGAAAGGGGAGCCGGCTGTCAAATTACCTTTATATTCTCTAGTGCGGGGAGTGAGGCTCCAAACGTCTGCACTGAGAGTTGTAGAAGTGGTTGGCAAATGCTGTGAAGGTTTGCACTCTGTTGAAGCAGTAATATTCTGATGAACACCTCCTTCCTATTTCCAATCTGTGTTGTGTGCGGGCCTGGGCTGTTCAACAGCTGCTGCCTGTTCCGGGGTTCTTCACCGGATGCTTGAAGATCCAACTTGCACGCTGTCTTAGGGCTGTGCTTTGGCTCCCTGCTCATCCCTTTGATATGCAGGAGATAACTAAAATTTTTTGGGATTTTTTGTTTTTAATTTCTGCTTCTTGATCGATTTTTCTCCCAAAATACTTGGTTGTCCTTATTTTAAAAAGTAGTTTCACAGAGACTTCCGACGTGAGCGTTGGCGTCTGCAAGTGAATGTGAGGGTTTTTGTTTTCTGCAGAAATTCTTGTGGAAAAACAACCGCGTATGTGTTTGCATAGTAAGAGTCACGAATGATACCGATGTGTGCTGGATTTTACCGAAACAGAACAGTTCCCCAGATTTACCCAGCTCCGTCTGTGAAATTCGTGTCCTCCTCCTGTCCCTTAGCCTGGAGCGCCCTCCAGTGGAGTGAGGGCTGAGGTGGAGCCGGGCCTGAGCTGGGGTGGCTTGGTGCTGGTTGTAGCATGGTGTATGTACGTAATTACCGGAGTCTTCTGCTGTGATTTTCTTGCTTCTGTGAGGGGACATATATAGTGGGTTTTTTTCTTTAACAAAGTAGCAAAACTGTCCATATTCAAATGTGTTTTAAATAAGCATTATTATTAGGCATACTTTGCTGGCTTTAATTTTCATCACATTCTATTATAAATTTATATATTTTATTTTCATACTCTATGTCTATTTTATGATGACATTTAAATTTGGACTATATTTTCCAGTTAAACTGATGAGGTGACTGCACATTGGTGCCTGTGTTAAATGACACAACTAGGAAAACTAGAGTGATTTTGTCAGAGAACCAGATCCTTAAACTCATTTATAGCGCAAAGTTCTATTTTAGTTTGTACACAGATTGCTTCATCTTTATTTTGAATAGTGAATATAAGCACACACCTAATTAAATTTAATCTGCAGATGTTCTTTCTTCCATCCCAGTCCCCCACGCTTTTATTCTACACCAATTCTATAATTTAAAACCAGAGTAGAGAGTTTCTTTGAATTAACTTATGTTTAAAAAAGGGCTTTAAAGTTGCCTTTCGGAAATGATCGTTACTGAAGACATAAATAAGAACATTTCAGGCTGTAAAACTAAGCACACATTTTTTTCTTTACAAGTTTCTGAGTCTTACTGAGGAAGATCTGAATAAGTTTGAATCCCTCACCATGGGAGCAAAGAAGAAGCTGAAGACCCAGCTAGAGCTGGAGAAGTAAGTGGCAGGAAGAAACTGTCTTTTTAAGGTCGTAAGATATTTAGTGCAAGTTTTACACTGGTCTTTGCTTTCCAGACCGTAAACTACCAGGATTCCCACCCGTAAATACAGATAATGCTTATCTCCCTTCCTCTCCAGTCATGTTGGTTGCTTTGAAAAGCTCTGGAAACCGGGGCTTATGAGATAATATTTAGTACTTACGGCTTTCCTGTTGCCTGTTAGGGGTGTGACAAAGATAACCAAAAGAATTTGTGTTTTAAAAGCTGTAGCACAAAAGCCTGTTTTCACCTGTCCCTCTCCGGAGGCGGGGGGCCATTGTTTAAATCATTTACAAACGATCCATCCTGTTGCTTAGGGTTTGGGGCTTCTTTTTAACTTCTGCAGTGGGTATTGTAAAGCAGGTGTGCAAAGCCCGTGCAAAGCCCGTCCGGACTTTGAGCTGAACACCCGCCTGAGGCTCCTGGGGCAGGAGGGAACCTGGCCAGCAAGCGGCTGGGCTGTAGGGTCTGCAAGCTCAGGTGATGTGCACGGAGTCAGGGTGCCCAGCAGGACTTTTTTGACCTAAGACCTAAACAGTTTTTGGCTTGCGGTGAGCGCGGGTGGAGCGAGAGCGTCCTTGGCATCCCAAGCCGGCTGTGGCAGCTGCAGCCGCGCAGGCCTCTGCCGGCGCTGGGGTGCGGGTGGTGGGTGCGGGTGGTGAGAGAACACCCATACGGGATCTCGGCTTCCAGGTTGTGTGGGGACGAACCTCTGAAGGTCAGGGCTGGTGCAGGTAACCCTGGTCTCTGGACGATCGCAGCTTTGTGTGGTGGAGGTGATACAAAGGAGGCCAGCGCTCTGTGCGGGATTAACAGCCCTTGGGGAAACTGAGGCAGCCTGGTTTTTATCTCTCCACTTAGAGGGAAATGTTTATTCTGAAGCTACTGCAGTTCCTTAAAAAGCAATTAAAAAATCCAAATCCATGCCCATTTATCGAAGCTATTGACAGGTTTTGTCGTCAGTCTGAGTTTTCCCTGAGGGTGTTTGCAAAACGAGACCATTTGGCTTCCCTTTGGTTTTGGTGTGGGTGGCTGGGTCTGGGGCGCGCTGACGTAATGGGTGATAGAATTCAGTCACCATTTGGTGATGTTTTCCCTTGTACAAATAAAAGCATGAGTATTGTAATCAGATGGCAAACAGTCCAAATGTGACTGCTGGCAAGAAGCTAGAGTCAAGATTGATGTCATTTCCAAATGTTTCCATTTTAAATTAGCGTAACGTTTTAGCGGACTATTTAGTGGGCTTTGTCTGCTTCAGTTTCATTCAGAAATTGATTTGTCTGTTGTCATGCTTTAACCAGTTTTTGTTTCTCCATCCCCCTATAGAGAAAAATCAGAGAAACGGTGCCTAAACCCCGCAACACCTTCTTCAGTTACCAGCAGCGGTGTGGCAAGGGTTCCCCCTACTACGCACGTGGGGCCTATCCAGAGCATTCGTGGCAGCCATGCTGCAGGTAAGAAAGAGGAGCAGAGGACACTGCTGTGCTCTCAGGCCCGAGTATGTCCTTGCACAAGAGCAAGCTCGTTCCTATAATGCTTTTTCACCAGCCTGTTGTAAGCTTTATCTTCCAAAATGCTGTCGGCTTAATAGGGAGCAGTCAAAAAGTCCGATTCCTGTGTATATGGAGTGCAGTAAAAAGTAGTTCCCTCTTCACGGCTTCAGTGTGAACGGCTGGCTGCACTAGTCAGCGACCGTTACGCCTCCGGAGTCGCGCTGCTCAGCCGCTGCTTCTCTCTGTAAATCGTGAGCATCCCTGCGTGTCAGATGGTGTGGTGAGACGGTTGCAATTGGGTCCCGTCGGGTAGGTGTTCCCCCTCCTCTCTGCGTTCCCTGATTGCTCGCTCCCCCCTTCTCTGCAGAGCTGCGAGTGGATGTGGATCAGCCAGCCCACCCCCTGCCCCGGGAGGGCAGCTCTTCGGAGTACTCCAGCTCTTCTTCCAGCCCCATGGGGATCCAGACGAGGGAGGAGAGCTCGGACAGCGCCGAGGAGAACGAGAGACGTAAGCAGGAACAACCGTGCCCGCGCTGCCCGGCTTTGTCTAGCGGAGCAGTCGTATTCATAGATGTTTCTGTCCCCAGGTTTAGAGATTCACTTGGACGCTTCAGAAAAGGAGAAGCCGGTGATGTTACTGAACCATTTCACTTCGAGCTCTGCCAGACCCACGGCTCAGGTCTTACCCGTGCAAAACGACGCAGGCTCCAGTCCGTCCGGCCACCACGCTCTGCCAATGCAAATGATGTCAGCGGCCTCCACTCATATCACCCCCATTCGGATGCTGAATTCAGTGCACAAATCAGACCGTGGCAGTGCAGACATGAAGCTGCTTTCATCGTCTATGCATTCACTTTTATCTTTAGAAGAAAGAAGTAAAGTGTCCCCTGGACCTAGGGGCAGCATAAAAATGGAAAAGAGCTTTGGAAACACAGTGGTGGATGTGATGTCTGCGTCTTCTCCCCACCAGCCCTTGCAAGTGCTGTCAGGGGCTGCTGAGAGCGGCTCGCCCGCGTCTGCTATTAACTTTGGTCCGCGAACCAAAGTCGTACACGCTTCGACTCTGGACAGAGTGATAAAAACAGCTCAGCAGCCAGGATTAATAGTAGAAACGAGCACTGCTGCCACTGTAACATCCAGCACAGTCTTCCACGTGGCTCGTCCACCCATCAAACTCCTGGTGTCTTCGTCTCTTCCTACCGATTCTGCCATTGCCGGACAGACTTCCTGCTCCAGTAATATGCAAATAACGGTGTCCCCTGCAATAATCAATCCCCGGACTGCTCTGTACACAGCCAACACCAAAGTTGCCTTTTCTGCAATGAGCAGCGTGCCAGTGGCCCCAATGCAAGGCAGCTTCTGCACAAACAGCAACGCAGCCTCCTCCGGCAGCCACCCCTCCACCTCGTTCGCAACCATGGCGAACTTGCCCAGCTGCCCCGCGCCCAGCTCCAGCCCCACGCTCGCCTCTGTTGCCGAGAACAACTTCTACAGCAGCAGCAGCAGCAGCAGCAGTAGCAGCAGCAGCAGCAGCAGCGGATCCGCAGGGAGCATCCCGGTACCGAACCAGAACCACCACCACCATCACCACCAGCAGCAGCCGCCGCAGCCGCCCGGGTGCATGGTGTGCAGCTCCTGCGGCTGTAGCGGGAACTGCGGCTCGAGCGGTATGACCGTCAGCTACGCCAACTACTTTCAGCACCCCTTTTCAGGACCTTCAATGTTTACTTTTCCGTTTCTGCCCTTCAACCCTTTGTGTAGTAACGGCTACATCAACACGCAGCAGTACAACAGCAGCACGACCTTCCCCGTGGTCCACACCGCCTACAACAGCGGTATAGCGCCGGACTCCGTCATGACGGGGCAGTCGACGTTTGCGGTGCCGCCGATGCAGAACTTTATGGCAGGGGCGGCGGGGGTGTATCAGGCACAGGGGATGATGGCCAACAGCAACGGCTCGAGTCACAAAAAAAACGGGAATCTCTCCTGTTACAACTGCGGGGCCAGTGGTCACAGAGCTCAGGACTGCAAACAGCCTCCGATGGATTTCAATCGACAAGGTAACAGCGGGCGGAGGGACGGGTGCGGGACGCGGCTGGCACGCCGAGCGCCGCGTACGCGAGGGCAGGGGAGGCTGGCGGCGGTGCTGCGTCTTCCCATCGCTGACTTGTGTTAAAAAAAAAAAAAATCTGGTTCTTGATAGCTGGTGGTTTTGAGCTAATTCACAGAAGTTGGAACTTTTCACAGAATCCCAGCATGGTCGGGGTTGGCAGGGACCTCTGGGGTCACCCAGCCCAACCCCCTGCCCAAGCAGGGTCACCCAGAGCAGGGGGCACAGCACCGCGGCCAGGCGGGGC
>Ga0065711_1038995_pt1 | contig 18228 bp, 13 predicted proteins | sample Hoacrofraction12_FD_59098 | JGI IMG/M metagenome (GOLD analysis project Ga0065711, IMG submission 59098) | Hoatzin crop microbial communities from Cojedes, Venezuela - Epithelial fraction 12 v2 (version 2) | ecosystem: Host-associated > Birds > Digestive system > Esophagus > Crop | place... | reverse complement strand
TTTTTTTTTTTTTTTTTTTTTTTTTTTTTTAATAGCCCCCATCCTCAGGTAGTTGCTAGTGTTATTGGTCACCCTGCTGTTGAAGGGTGATGTGAAGGCTCAAGGCCTCGTCAAGCTGTTTCCAGTCTTTAGGGCCCGATTCTCTAACCGCGTACAGCAATGAGCCTGCCAGTGTGATGGGGGGGTGCCAGCCCATCTAACTCTGTTTGCAGGACTGGACCCATGGAGAGAGGGCTTGTCCTACTGCTGCTACTTTATTAGAAATAGGGAAGCCGCACCATAAAAATACATTTGTAAACTTGCACCTGACTGCTCAGAAAGCTCTGAAATTGGGTCTCTGCTGTGTTGTGTTGCTGATTGACATGTTTCCAGACGTTGGAAAAGTTGCCAGCCTGGGCCATGAGCGAGCGTGGGGCAAGTTTTTGGTCTCGGCTCTCAATTGCGGGGGTGGGAGCAGAGTTGTGAGGCTCTTAATGTTACACTCACGTTGTGTGTGACAATGAAATGAATTGGTTAATGAGTGCCGAAGCATCTGTTCAGCCTCTGGTAGATGCTTTGCCAAGGTTCAAGTTCCCTGAGGAGGATTAGCCACCTGGCCCAGTTTTCTTGATGTACTGACAGAGGGGACACCCACCTTTCATGTTGCTGCAGAGGACAGACGAATGCAGGAACACTGTTTAGCCGAATGCGCAGGGTCCCTGGGAGTTTGGTGTATTTTTTGTAATTTAGCGATTATTTTTGTAATGGTTACAATTCAGATTACAACAGAGCCTGCAACCATTGTGTATTTTTCTAGGAAAAGTGACATCTACTCGCGCAGCCTGTCTCATGATCTTGCCAGATAGACTTATTTATTTTCTTTTTTCTTAAATGACACACAGCTCTTTGCACACAATTATCTCTTTTGCTGTATAATATATAAAATCAATATCACCATAGGGCAACAAGAAATGGTGATAAAAAAGAGGTTTTAAGAGAAAAATGAGTGTTTCATAGCCTGAATTTACAGTTAGTCTTTCCGAGGTGTCTGGATTTCGCTGCACGGACAGCATTATGAGTTGATGAAAGGCCTGTGCTAAAAGGCTTAAATTTATGTGGCAGTAGTATCGCTTTACGATGAGCATGATTTAGTAGGGGTTTGACCCATCAGGCATGTTATAGCAAAGGAACTTCGTATGCTTGAAAGACAGAAACATTGCATGTTTGTTGCTGAACTTTGAAGTAGCTGAAATCACGCGACCGACCTGAATTAAGAAAGCGAAAAGGGCGAAGAATCGACAGACAGAAAGGAGGGCTCAGCTGGGCTTTTGCCTCTGGGTTACCTGCTGAAGCCATGCAGAATAACTTTCTGATGTTGCTTTGGTTGGGGGGAAGGCAAGGAGGGATGTTTTTTAACTCGTGGCTCGTTGGCTAGGTGTTTGTGGTGTGGACCCTACCATGAGCTCTGCGGCGGAGGGAGCTTGACTCCTCCCGCAGCTGGGTACCGGAGTGCTGAGCTCTCTGAAGGAGAAAAGGCTGAAGCAGGAGGCCAGGATAAAACACCTCCAGCCAGGCTGCGTTGGTGTTTGTGAGCCGGCTGCTGCAGGATGCCATGCCTGGCAGCGGCTCTGCCCCACGCTGTGGATGCTGCAGGTGCCTCCATGCAGAAGGGCCATGGCAGAGGCAGGGCAGTGCGAATGGAGGAGCTGCACCTCCTCGCCCCAAGCCTTTGTGCAACCGCCGCGGATGTGGCCTGTCAGCAGGGAGACGTGCGAGTATGTGGAGGAATTTCAGAGCCCTGTCTGCTGGATTTGGCAGTGGTTTAGGTGCCCGCAGGGGAGAGGAGACAATAAGACCATTTGTTGGGCTGATCATCCAGCTAAGCGCTCGGCTCTGAGCGGCGAGCGGCTCCTCTAGCTGGGTACCCGGACTTTGGTACGGCTGCAGTCTGAGGCCCCTCCGAAGCCAAGAGGTGGGAGAATGTGGTTGGGGTCTGTTAGCTGAGGTATTTAAAAACACCTGCGCACGCAGTTCCCTCAGTCTGCGTTTCAGCACAGTACTGCAATCACAGAGGAAGAGGCTGCCCTGCCTACTTGATGGCTCAGTAGCTTGTGAATAAAGGATATGCAAAGATTTGGGGTTTGTCTTCCATTTTGGCTTTTGCCAAATTCAGTTTTCAGCCTCAATTTTCCATCTGCAGTTGGATGACCTCTCTCAACAGCACTGCCTGCTCTGTTTTCATGTATTTGCGGCGCTTGGGTGTCTCTAATGCAACTAAGGGTGCTGCTGCAACCTTCCATTTCAGACAGCCTGCCTGCGAAGGACCAATTTACGACCTGTGCTGCCAAATCAGATGGTTGCCATTCCCTGACTGACTAATGCTATTTGTAATTGTGGGTGTTGGTCCCATGTTCTATTTAGCCTTACATGATCAGTGTTGTTTACACAGAAGAAAAGGTGATGTCTTCTGGCAGTGCACTGGAGGACCTGCTGGTTGGGTTGGACACCAACAGCACAGGATGCTCTGCAGTTCTAAGATTTTGTTTCAGAACTCTTTTGCCATACAAGAGTGAGTATTTTTTTTTTTTTTTAAATAAAATAAAGATTGAATAGATAATCTGTGGAATGTGGCCAGCAGAACGTGCAAGAACAACGTGGTAGAAAATTCCCATTCTTGTGAGTCCCACAGCCTGCCTTACTGCACTGTTTGCTCTCCTTCCAGTCCCCAAACAAGAATTACCTTTGCAGGAGCATGTATCTGGGAGCACAGGCGATGCACAATTCCTCAGCAGAGATTTGCTTTGGTGCAAGCGTCCTTGTGGCTTGACAACAATTGGTGTGACAAAACTTTATGATGAAAAGGTCACGGTGAATAATGCACAGGGACCATTTTTTAAGTTTAAAACCAACCTCAGCCAACCAAACAAGTAGCATCACATAAATTGCTTTCTCTTCTTTTCCTTCCCAGCTAAATCATTTGTTGGAAAAAGCATCTGAGAAATTCTTTCAGGTTTCCAAAATCTTGTGCAAAACCAAAGATCTGATGCTGCAACCTTTTAGCAGGGTGTAACAGGACCCATGCCGCTCGGTGAGGTTTAGTGCTGCAGCTGGGTCCCTGAGGTTCTTGGGATCAGCTTACTGCGGCTGGTTTTGTCTGGCAGATGGTAGCACTCTCCCAGTATGTCTTTTACATACTACAAAACCATTCATAGTTCATTTGATATTCACCAGCATCAGCTCGAGTCCACCTTGTAAGCAGTTCTGAATTTCTGCGTGTATTTTGGATATATTGGGCTTGCCAGGAGCGAGAATAAGCAGTGTTGGGTGGGTGGGGGTTTTCCACTTCTGTTTTTTGTCACTTTTTCTTCTGCTTAGCTTGCTCTAGCATATCACAAGTAGATTTCTTCTGTGCTTTTAAACTGAAGTGTAGCCTGAACTGGCCTTTCCTAGGTAATGGATGGTTTAACAAAACTGGATGAAGGAAAGTGTTTTTGATTAAATATGGCAAGATAGTAAATAAAAATCATTTAAAAGAATCTCACTTGACTGTATGCAAGCGATCAGAGGCACTTAACAGATGAGATTTTTCACTTAAGGTTATGTGGATTTCCTTTGCTTCTCTAATCGGTTTTGTTATTGACAAGTGTGTCCCACCTCCCAGTGCGTGAGCCTCTCTGCTTGTGGTGAGTGCTGGAGCGGGTGTGCTGGGGAAGCTAATGGGATCCTTGCTGGGAGTCCAAACTGCCTTCCACTGCCTGTGCCTGCCTCGTCATGTTCGTAAGTGCACAAAGGGGAAAAAAATCCTGTCTTGTTGAAGACTGAGCTTGTCTGCTGGAAAGATGCCCGTTTGCAGGTGAGAAATTGTCTGTCTCGGTTAGGACAAGGGAACTAATTGTTTGGTCCTGTCTGGTTTTAAGTGCTCTGAGCAATCTGGGCTCTACCGCTTCCTTGGGGAGATTACGTTGCTTCATACATTGGAGTACCAGGAAGTTGGTTTCTTGCCCTGAGTATTCAATTTAAAATTTTCTTTCATTTAATCTCATTACTAGAGCTGGCAAGAAAAACAAAATATTTTTCAGAATTGGGGTTTGCCGCTTCTCAGGATCTGCTAGGTGGTCTGCAAACGTGCACGTCTCCATGGGAAATGTCTGCAGACAACAACTGGGTTGTAATGGTTCTGGTGGCGCTTTCTCCAGTTTCCTACAAAGTCCTCATCTGTTTGGCCTTCAAGAGTCCTGACTGGTTTCTGTAGGGTGTTATAACACGTATGACACATTTACACATAATTGCTGTGACCTTTTTGCAAATTCTAAGGCTAGTAAAACTTTGTCATGGAAGGAAGTATGTAAAAAATTTGAATATTTCTAAAATTGGAGTAATTAGAAGGGGATGGTGTGTGAGAGAGGTTCTGAGTCTCAAACATCTGGTGATTCTAGCACCAGCCCTCGCGTGACCGAGGTGGAGATGAGGAATGGCCTCGCACCAAAGCTCGTGACTTGGAGACAGCATATATGGGTTTTGCGCTGGCTTACACCGATTTGTTTTGTGACCCTGTACAAACGACTTCAACTCTTTCTGTCCCCAGTCTGTAAAAGAAGGGTGGTGTTTGCCTATCTCATGGAAGTGCTGGACACTTAATTCATTAGTGCTTATGTTCTTAGCTCTTTTAGAGGATAATGCTGCATGTCTGTGAAGTCTGAATGTTGATTCATGTACAACTTCTGCAGCCTGGGCCTCAACTTCCCAGAGCTGAGACAAAGACCATGACTGACAAGTTCATTTTTATCGTGGACCTAAACCTCCTCTGTGCTATCCCAGGACTTGCAGAAAAGAAACTCCTGAAGCCTACTGAAAATAAATAAATATTGAAATGTTTCTATTTTGTGATGAATTGTGAGTGTATGTTTACTTTAAAAAGAGATATAAAAACTTCCCAGTGCCTTTTAAAAGTGTCTTGAGCCCACCTGCCGAGTCCTGTGCTGATTTGGAAGGCAGTTGATGAAGATGCTGAGCAGAAAGGGGTTTTTTTTTTTTAAATTCGTGTTATATCTTCCTATGTTTTGTGGCTAAATTTGGAATTGTTAGGGGATATTAGTTATTCAGACAAATGTTATCATATTCAGCATGGTGGGGCATGTCATTTTCCATTGGCATCATGTCATAGGCCAGTGTAGTATGTCAGAAGTATTTTATTGCAATGGCTTCATCAAGTAAATGAGACAAGACGGGTTGCAAATCAAATTTGCCGTACCTACCTTTAACATATACTAACCAAGCTAACAGCACACACCACACCCTGGCTACTACACAGTGTTACTGCAGTGGCAGAAATCGGGATCAAATATTGAGACAGGTTATGAGAGATGAGCTGTTTAATAGTTACATCTTCCCACATACATTGTAATATCTGTTATTAGCTTTGATCAGAATTCAGTTTCAGCTCAAGAAAGATAAATACTGGAACAGGCAGCCTGCTGCAGATTTGGACAAGATGGAGTGGAGGCAGAAGTACTTTTGGTAACTGTATCTTCTTGCCTTTTGCTTTGTTAGGGCTGTAACTTCTCATCTTCAGTCACGTAAAGTACGACAAACGCGCCCTCTTCCAACCTCTCCGCTTCAATCTACGCTTCTAGGAGGATATCCTCATGCCTACCAGTTGTGCATTGGAAGAGAATAGGTTTCAACCGTTGTCAAGCTAATTTTAAACTTTGAAAGTGGAAATGAAGAAGCTTTAGCTTCTCGTGGAAATCTATAGCTACTCACTACAAGTCAAGGTACACAGGGAAAACATGCCCTGTGCTTGAAACACTAAATAGCTTTTGTTTGTTGCATGATGAGCTTGGGTAACTCTATGTGAAGACATTGTTCAGTCATGCTTATTTGGAAGACTTGTTGTTGAGGAATAGCAATGAAGCCAAGATAATTCATCCCCCAATTAAATATATTAGCATTTATTTCAGCAATCCAATTTAATCTTAATTTACAGTAAAGCTTAATATATAATTATGATAATTATTTGGTAATTGTAGGTTGAAAGAAGTTTGTAATAGAAATTCTATTCACCCAGGCTTCTTTGGGTGGCTGAGATTGCTATGAAATCTTTTTTTGGGTGGAAAAGGAGACACACATCATTTGCGCAAGAATGAAAAGTGTACAGATTAGCAGGTTATTCGCTATAGAAATCCTAAATTCAAGCCAAAGAAAATGGAAATGCTATCTATAAATTAAAAATACTGATTTCTAAACACTGAGATATATTTCTCTAAAATAAAAAAGTATGTCCCGAAAAATATGATAATCTGAGGCTGCTGTTCGCAGCATTCGGAGAAGGAAATAATTGCTCAGAAGAACACTAAGAAATCTTAGATTAGGGGAGAAAGGGAGAAGGTGGAGAGAGGGAGAGGGTCAAAAGAGGGGTGATTACATGACCACTAAGAAAACACTTTCTCAGGGTGCAAAATTATTTCTAGTGGCAGAACTGCTGAAGCTGGGAAGGATGTTTTTACAGGAGATCACTGCACAACCTTCCTTAAACTTGGCCTTCCTCTGTAATGTAATCCTATGGCTATGGAAATCTCATGTTAGTGTTGTCATCTTGACGTAAAATCTAAGACAGTGATGCTATGAAGAGCCAGATAAGAAGTGATGCACTTTATTTGCTTCTTGCTTCAAGAGAAAAGCACCATTCAACCACAGGGTACTAGCACTAGGATGGCCGGTAGTTGGCTGCAGTGTGTTTTCTCCTCTGTCTCCTACAGAGTGAGTACTGGTGGCTGGTGACCTTAGCATTGTTTCACGGCAGGAAGGCTTTCAAACATCCATTTTTTGTCTGAAGACTACAGGTATTAACAGGCTTCTGTTGTACATGCTATGCTACATTTGTTAGATCTTCACAAGCACGTGTATATGGTATTGCCCATGCAAATTGTAAGTTGGTAAAGATTTTTTCAGCATTTCAGTAGATTGCTGTGTCTTTATAAAATAGTCAGATGCATGGGAATTGTTCAGCTTCCCCTCTGTAATGCTCATTGGTAAATAGAAACTCCCAGCTATATATTTCTAAAGGTTCTTTGTTTAAAAACTATTTTTTTTTTTAATGATTGGAAGACCTGCTTTTCTTCTCTCTGTTTCTTGTACCGCAGCTTGAGTCATTATGCAGTATCTCCCAAATACCTTGTTACTGACTTTGCGTTGAATCTATGATCCAAATAGAAGGGATATTTTAAACTGGGATATAATTCAGAGGATATTAGCTACAAGTGGAGAAGGGACCTTTTCAGAGATCTCCATTCAAAATATATTATTCGCACCATTCCCAGCTGTAACCTGCAGATCAGTGGATTGCCGTATTTGTTTGCAACATGCTAGACAGAAAAATACCTACCTGTTCTGTCAAGAAATATTAACAGTGAGCAGAGGGTTCCCAGAAAGCCCTAGGCACTACAGGAGAGTTGACATGAACCCAGTTGACCTGATTTGGGTCCTGACCAGGTTGTTGGATATCTGGGGACTCTGGAGAAAGGTACAAAGCCCAGAAACTCTGCCTGCATAAAAAAATTATGGTGGAGGAAAAGAAAGACCAGCTGGGGAAACCCAAATGTCAGTAAGGTGCTTGTTGGGCTGCAAACAGTGTTTTCAGTCATAACATGAAAGGTATTTGATGGCTCCAGAGGGATTTTGAGGGTTGTCAGTGGTCTGCTCTCCAAAGCACTTTGAATACTGAATGATGCTGCTATTAGTTGTGCGTTATTTGTTGTTCTCCTGAGTAATTCCAATACAATGTAGATGTAGGATCTCGAGCATGGGGAAGAGAACAATGGGCAAGTCTGTCTGCTGTCCCTGCCTTAACAGGGTTCAGGTGGCTGGCAAACACGCAGCGGAGGAAGACTTGTAGACCCACTTATGCTAGGGGAAGGAGGTGAGGGTGTACACACCCGGGATGGGCTGTCAGCTGTGGGTTGGCACAGGGAGGGGACTGCAGAGCTCCCAGAGGGGTGGGGGTGGGAAGGAGGAGGTGTGTGGGAGAAGGGAGAAGGAGAGGTACCTGTGGCAAGGCTCTCAAGTTGAACATAGGGCTGTGGTGAAAGGGGAAACAGGGTGTGCTTGATTCCCTTGAGAAAATGCTTTTTATTTTTCTAATGTTTCTTTTGTTTGACAAGTCAGGTCGTGTATGCTTATACTCGGGTGTAAAAGGCTTGCGTGTTTGTGTTGATCTCGGAAGTCTCAGCGCTGTGAGCGTGGAGGCAAACTGCAGCCTGGCTCAAAAAATGAATCACTCTACTTTTATGCTGTCCATTTCTCCATTCTCCATATGCTGTCTCATATCCATGAATAGGCATCTTCTCCTTATTCCTGTCTTGTTCCGCTCTGCACATTTGGACATAGTTTTTTAGAATATCTATTTAAAAGCAAAAGTGGTTTTTATTTACTTATTTGTGGTAAGCGTGACATGTTGAGAAGTGGAAAGCTGCAGCAACATGTAAAAACGCCCAGACCTGCACCACTTCTTTATCCTCGTGTTACCAAAAATAGGGAAATAACTGTTTTTGGGGGTATAGGAGAATGAAAAACCCTTTCAGCTTCTCTTCAGGTGACAGTCTCACCGGCGTGCTGTCGGCAGCATCCCATTCAGACATGTTTCCTTAGGCGCTTGAAGCTGTTCTGAACCTTGAAGGGAAGGGGAGGTGAGCTTTGCCTTCTGTAGTTAGCCAGTGGGCTCCCCTCTAGCAATAATTTATGCTTGACCACTTTTCATTCAACACTGATGTTGCATTTAAGGTAATCTAGTTTGTTTTCTGTGAAGTAATCATGCATTACTGGTGGAACTTGGACATCACCTCCCTGTCCAGTGGCAAGAGTCAGGGTTTGACCCCGTGGCTGCATTGCTGGAGAAGCAGCTGTAGGCAAGGATCTGACTGCAGTGCAGTGGGCAAGACCCCAAATGGATCCATACAGTCATTAAGGCTGGAAAAGACCTCTAAGATCATGAAGTCCAACCCTAAATGCTTGGTTTTAAGGTTGGGTCCCGCAGCACTGTTGGTTTTCATCAGGCTACAGGATGATTAGTGAAAATAGAGAACGAGCTCCTAATAGACAGCCTCTTGGAGACAGTAACGTGGAATGACTGTCTCCGGCTGCAGTCTGTTGTGAATGAGGCCCCAGGAATTTTGACCTGTAGTTCAAGAAAATGCTCAGTGCAAACCTTAATCAACTTGGATGGATTTGTTACTGAACGTAACAGGGAAAGATAGGTGGTTGCAATGTTGTGTTTGCTCTTGGGGGTAGGTGGGTGTTAAACTTTCAGGACCCTCCTTTTTTTTTTTTTTCAGCTTGAATGTTTAGTTCAATTTAGCTTTCAGTAACTAGAGTGTTTGGAAGCTTAGAGTGGATAGAGATAGACTACAGCTGGTAATAATAGTAGAGCCTTTTATGTTGTCAATTTAACAGTTGTAAAACAATTAGGGAGAATTATGTTAATAGTAGGCTTTGTTCACACAATCCTTGCCCAATTTTCCTTTTTTTTTTGTTTTTGTGACATGCCTTTCCTACGATGCTCTGAGAACATGTAAACAGTAGAGCTCTGTGTGTTTGTATTGTGCATGGTCAGTGTTATCCATTAAACCATGGCTGGATGTAGATCTTCTAAAATTTTCACAAATCAATTTTCCAGTGCTTTGGCTATTGCATTTTAATGTGGCTGCTCCTAAACAAACAAAAACATGTTTTCAGGAAGCTGAGACAGGATAAGAAGTGATTTGTATGGGAAATGGTGGCTGATTTGCTCGGACTGCTGCAGCTGTTTCCTTCTATGTTACGAACAAAACCCCTTCAAATCAATCGGATCCATGTTGGCTGACCCACGCAGAGGGGCAGCTGAGCTTTTCCCCCCTCCGGTGGGAAAGCAGTCATGCCAAGGCCTGCTGACCCACGCTGAGATGTTGCTTTTTCTGTTGCTCAGCTCCTCCCAGTTCTAGACTATGGTAAGGATCCATTAGTACTGAGACGAATCTGGATGGATATCTCTCCTACGGATAATGCAGCCCACATCTCTCCCATACCACATCACAGCGTGGTTTGCTTCCACCTCTCTCTGTTCCAATGCCCAGGGCTCCTCCAGCCAGAGCCTTCCGTGCCTTGTCACCTGGTATAGACAGCCTCACCCATCCTCCAGACTCTTCCTTGTATTGATTCCACGTGAAAGTCTTAACGCTGCACAAGAACAGTGATCTGCAATGAAGGAAGTAAATACTTTTCTGTCTTTTCGATTCAGAATACAGAATGATTACACTGAAATTAAGAGCATCATAAATTAGTTTTTTTCCCCTTGGTCCCAAGGGAGGGAATAGATCTGAATATTTGCATGCTGAATTCCTCCCTCCCCCCAAAACAACACACATGCGTAGATGATCCTTTAAGGTAGAAGGATCTCCAAACTCCATTTACCCTGACAGCTGTCACTTGGCGCTTGTAGTTGTCACGGCGGTGTGTAGCTTTTCATGAATTACCAGCGCTGGTGGTTTTTTCTCTTTATCAGTCATCAGCCCATCAGCCAGGCCATTCATAACAGCTTCTGGCAGCTCATCGGGGAGATCAGTGCCATTGAATCGTGCCCTACCAACTTCCCCACCTCATTGTGCGATGCTGTTTACTGCCATACTTTTTTTCTGTAAATATTACAAGCAGTGCGCTAACGGGAGGGATGTGTGGGAATGAAATGGCTTAACCTTGTAACAGTTAGCTGGGATGGCAGGTCTGCCTTGACTGATAATTCACGAGTCCTCGTGTTCCAGTTACTTCGCTAAATAACATGTAGACGTCCCACTTTGAAGTCTTGTATATGATAGTTAATTAGACAACATTTAATTTGGCTTAACATTTGTGTCAGTTTTGTGGAAGTGAGCCTCCATAATTAGGGAATACAGATCAGGTTTCCGTCAGACTTATAACCTCTCACTCTAATTTAATGCTCACTCCTCCGGTGCCGTGTCACACTGGGTGCGCAGGATTTTTTTCCTCCCCCTGTCTTTTCCGCTTGACTAGTAAGAAAGTTGCCCGTATTACATAACTGACAGCAAATGGGATCGTTTGTGGAGATGTAAGGGCATATGATTTGCTAGTATTTAATAGTGAACTCGCCCATCAAAACAGATTACATGATTGTAATTGGTGTAAATAATACAGTTACACAAGCCTGGATTTTAGTTAAAACCGCTCCATGTGTAGAAGATACCCAGTGCAGACTTCTGTGATGCTGTTCAGCAGAAATTCATGTGCAAAACAGACGGTGGAATTGACATCTTGTAATTAAGGAGGCATTTTCTGGTCCGTTTAAATAGGCCTTTAAGAAAAGGGTACTTTCTGTTTGAAAATACTTCTGTCTGGGATGATTGAAAATCAGATGCTGCCTGTTGCAGGTTGTTAGGTGTCACATCAAGTCCATATGCAGAAGTGCATTCTGCTTAGTATTTTTGACATCTAGAACAAAAAAAGATGGTCTAGGATTTGGGCATTTGAGAAATTAATGTATTATCCACTGAAATCTCCCTGATGATGCTTTTACCAGTTTGTTCTAAAGTTACATTCAAATGTGAAGACGAAGCTCTCACCTGATTGTCTGTGGTGAGGCCAAGACGTTTCTTGAAAGATAAGACCCAACTGTAGCACAGTCTTAGTCGATGTTCTTCTTTCTCTCCCCCTGTGCAAAAGGAGATTTTGGGCAAATGCCCGTTGTACTGTATGCAAGCAGAGCATCTGTCAGGCATCGCGCTCCTTTGAACCTGATATATGTAGTTTGTCTCTAATTAGAGAGGAAACCACTACCTTTTCTCCGGCTTGCACTGGTTATTGCCTGTGAGCAAGTAGCTGGTGATGCTATGTGGTGGGGTGCTGTGCACCAGGGTGCTCCAGGGCCACCTGGACTGAGACAGCTAAGCCAAGGACTCCACTCAAGCAGCGATTTGCTGCTAATCAGGCCATGGGGAGTGTTCAACAGAGAGAGCTTTTAGCTAACTGACATAAGGTTTCTTTCTCCCCTTTTTTCCCTGCTGTGGAATTTTCTTAAATATTCCTACTTCACTGATTTTTTTTTTTTTTTTTCCTTCTTCTTCCCTCCACTTGAGAGTGAGGAAAGATGGAAACCTTTTGGTAGCAACTGAGCACTAGTTTGTTCTCGACTCCTCATGAAGCTTTTTCTTCAGTGCAGTCGTTCCTTGCCGCCTTCAGCCTGATGTTTTGGATCCAGAGCTGGAGGAGGACTTCTGTGACCAGGAGCTTGCCAATTCAGAGCTTGCTACATCAGTTCATTAGTAAAAGACAATACTTCTTCCTACAAGCTTTTATTTCCTCATTGTCTTGCTGTCACAGCTACAACACTACTACTGCACATCACAGCCCAGGGAGATCTTGCTCTCCAGTATCTGCATTGGTGGATTGCAGGACTGAACTGGGCCTGTTTCTGAGAAGTTGAGCCGGTCCTGCAATTTGTGTGTTGCTTTGCTGAATGTGTCAGAAGTGTTTGGGCATCTGCAGCACCCTGGGGAAATACTGGATGGATCTAATCGGAGTTTATACTGATTTTGTGGGTCAAGATATGATGTAATTGCAAGTTATACCATGAAAATGTGTAGCAGACCCAACAGTACCCAGTGTTCAGATTTTAATCAACGCAGCTGCTTTCTGACCAGTAACCATGATGCTGGACAGCGCTTATAAAGGGGTGAACACGCTACCTTGCCAGTTTGCTATCATGAAAGGGGAACTTGCTCGTTACATTGTGGTGACGCTCCCTTAGGATGAGTTTTGCGTGTATTCGAGGTTGTTCTGCTGTTCCCAAAGATCTGAACTTCTCCCAAACACACATGGCAGTTCTGGTCTCTGACTGAACAATGACCATCGTGGCTTTACTGGAGTATGTAACTGATCAGTGTAAATCTGCTACACAGACTTATTAGGTGAAACTCTAGACTTATGTGTGGTCATTCTTGTCTCTTCTGTAAATCCTTGAGACCCTGCTTTGCATGGAAATCAACATAATGTCATTTTAGTCACAGAACATTTCCCTTTTGTAGTAAATTATGTCCTGTGTCATTTGGAAAGTCATACTCTGCCAATTTTTTGAAAAAAAAAAAAGTAAAAAAAGTTATTGTATTCAAAGGCCAGAAGTAGAAACAATTAGAGTAATAATTGTAATGAAATAATGTCTCCTTATAATCAAAAGTTGGAGAACGGGGTTGCGCAGCATACATCTGTGGATTGCATTAAAAAAGAAATTGTATTTTCTTGCATGTCCAGCAAGAAACGTTTGCAGGTTGAAGAGGGGATGTGCGCTGCATGCTTCGGAGGAGAATCCACCCAACACCAAACTCTGGAATTTAGTGGGAGATGAAACATCAAATATGTGGGAAAGGAAGGAGTTTAATAACAGTGCCCTGAGCGTGAATTACTTGGATGCGTCATGCATTGTATTTTGTGTATAAACGCAATGCTAATAAGATGAGTTGAACTGTAGTGCCAGTACCACTCTGACAGCCCTCCGAGGTGGAGGAGCTCGCTTCCCCGACGGAATGCGGAGCTGTACAGCTCGGCTTGCCACTGTGAGCAGCAGCCCGCACCAGGTGTTTCGGAGCAGGGGAGAAAACCCCACAACACTCCGACTTGGGAGCGTAGATGGAGTCTTGTGGTAGTAGTGAGTGTGTTCAAAAAAATTCCTCCTCTTGCTGGGACTTGCTTGTTTGTTTGATACAGAATGTGTGCAGGTTTCTTTTTTGTGTGTGTAAAGGATTTCTCTGTGGAAATAGATGGATGTTGCTGTAATAATTTTGTTTTGCAGAATCCTTTCCCTGAGAAAGGTACTGTACAATCTTTGAAATGTTATAGTCTCCGGCATCATACATGCTTATGTATCAAATGTAGTTCATCGCAAAGCTAAAGCAGTCAGTGTCCTATTGAAAGGCCCTTTATGTCTTGCCTTTTCTTTGTTCAACAGGGAACAAAGTTTGTCATCCTGAGATGCCAGACCTTTGACGAGGCTCAGGTAACCTCTGACAGTGTGCGCGGTGCTGACAAGGAGTCCCTGTCAGCCTTTGTAGAAGACGTTGCAACTTCAGTCAGCGCTGACTTTCCAGAAGATGAGGAAGCACGCTGGTGAAGTGCTAGACTGTGGTTCTTCGGATCTATCGGTTCGTGGAGGAACAGAAGCAGCTCAGCATGGAGATGAAAAGATGACAGCAGCAGCATCCCAGAAGTTGTGATCACACAGGCAGAATGAGGTAGGTGATAGACAATACTTGATATAAAATTCCTTTTTATCTTATCTGATTTGTATTCTTGGCTGTGATCAGAAATATAGCTTGTTGTTTCTAACTAATTCTTTAATTTTCCCTTATTTATAGTTTGAATTTAGCAAAATTCTATTTCATGTTGGAAATGTCCTCCATCTAACCCAAAACGCATTAAAAAGGCTCTTTGCTTTAATCAGCAGGATTTTTAATCTTATTATATGCTTCTCAAAAATGAATATTTCTTTGTATTGTACAGTACATATTTACATAAATTAGTGTTATCCTTGGTTATTCTGCCAACCATAATTTATACGCTTTTTAGTTTTATCATAAAATAAAATCTTGCCTCTGATATTCTGGGACCGTTTTTAGCATCATAGTGAATTACCTTGGGAGGAACTATTACCGAGTCAGTGAACTATCTTACTTGAGTTTAAAAAAAAACAAACTGTGAAATGTGTGTCAAATGCTTAGCTTCCACCAATGAATCCAGGCTTTCTCTTTTACTGTATCATGTAAGTCAACCTTTGCAGGCTTTCGAAAACTGCAAATTTGTAAAAATTGCATGTAAAATTCACCTGAAAAGTAGAATAATTTTAATGTTTAGTTCTTTGAACAAATCCGTACTTTGTTCAATTATTTTTTTAAGTGTTACGATTAGTTTTTCACCTGCCCAGGTTAGTTTGTATATCCTTTCTACAGAAGGTTCATTCCAAGTATTGCATTCAGGGATGTTGACAAAACATTTATCAAGAAGTTCTTTGAAGTAGTATTGCGAGTACCTAAAGTCCAGCTAAACAGAGCTCTTCTCTCTGGGACAGATGGAGGTTCTACATACAAATGAATTGCATAAGCTCTCCATTTCACCGCCATAAACTTGAAATATAAAAATGTAATGAAAGAAATTTGCTACACCTTCCTACCTATGGATAACTTCCCTTCCTTTTCTCTGTAATTTTGTGGGTGTCTGGGGCAAGAAGTGCCTTTGCTGTTATTGACCAGTTCTCTGTACCTTGTGGTATTGGCTTGCCTACAGATTGGAGGAGAGAGTGACTTGTGATTGACTCGCATTCCCAAGATCCTGCTCTCCGAGGTTAGCATCGTGTGGAAATCTGCTTATCCTTATCTGAAAAGCCATTTAAGTTTATGGGGCCCATGAAAGAATTGGCAATAATATCTCCAGTGATAAAGATACTGGGTTCTGGCCAATTAGCTTGTTTGACCAAGTCAGTGAGAGTTTGTTGCTTTCCCTAGTACCTGATGGCAGCCAAGTCATGAATGAAAGACTAGTTTGAGTGGGGTCCAGTTGGTGACGGCCAATTAAGGAAAGCAACTGGAATATGCGATGAAGTTCACAGGGTTCTGAATTTGGGGTTTTGCTGGAGTCCAGGTACAGCTAGAACAGTGGTTGCAGTGGTCAGTGTCAGATTTATTGTTTATTGCTGCACTCGTTAAAACAGAGACTGAATTCAAGGGTTATCCCTAAAGATGTAGCAGTTTGTATTGCCTCGTGCTGGTCAGCTGAAGCCCTTCAGGGGTCCTGGTGACTGTTGAATGGGTGGATAGTAAGAACAAGAAAGATCATAGACTGTATGACAATGAAAGCCCAGGGAAAATAGTACTGGGCAGTTGCCAAAGACATCTGCTGTCTCGCAGTTGCACCACTTTCCCTTGCTTTTATTAAAAGCTAGAAGTTTTTGTTCCCCAGAGATTGTGCATGGGGAAGCCAAGGGCTGTGTATCTTATCTCTGTGGCTGAGCAGCTTATCAACATGAGGGTGCATCATGTAGTCAGGGGTTGCTAAAGTCCTTGTCTAGCACCACTATTCCTCTTCACGTGCACTGATAGGCAGGATGTTGCGATCCAAATCAGTAGTTTTTATTCAAGACGTAGCATGAATGATGATGGTATTTCCTATTTTTACCAAAAAACCAAAAATTGCACGTAAGTTATCCAAATTCTTACGGAGGCATAAATGATGGCATTCTAGTTAATAGGAACGGATATCTACTGTAACATGCTTTTATCTTTGAGGAACATATTTGCTTTCAAAGTGTCTGTCTCCCTCATTTTGGGCACAAAGCAGTATTTTTCTCTGTTAAGCATTTATGTGCTTAATACTGTTACTGATGGATTTATGCACTTAACTGTTACTGATGTAGCATATATGTCCTGAATTACAGATGCAAGCAGGTGTCTCCTGACAGTGAATCTCTCGTAGTGGGTGGTTGGCACACAACATGTGGGCACCAGAAATAGTGCCTGAGCCAGGAAATGATGTTACATTGTACATGTAGCACAGGGGTGTAAACTTTGGGAGGGTGGGTTGGGTAAATTGTGTTTTACATAACAAAGGATTCTCTGTACCTTTTTGTCTGTCAATTCTAGCCGTGATGTAGCTGAGAAATTCAGCCATGTTTTGGGGAGGATGCACATCTCGCAGACTTCTGTTTGAATGGATTCAAATGCTGATGGTGACAATTGCTTTCTTCCTAAATCACCCTGCAAAATAAATCAGTCTGACATTGGTGTTGGATTTTAAAAGAAACTGGAAATCATTCTCTTACGTGGAAAAAACACCTTCCCTACTTGTGTAGCAGTAGAAATTCTTTACTTGAATGGGACTGTAGAATTAGATGAATTTCCGCTTTTGAAAGCGTTGTCTTTAGTCTTTGAATTGAACTTACACCGTAAGTCAGTTGTGCAAGTTTTCTGTCGTATCTTACAGTATCATCATGTCCCCACCTGTACATGTGGCTCTGCAGCTCAGTGTGGGACAGAAAAAAGTCATTCCTAAGAACAGACTGCAGAAATGAAAGCTCAAAGGGCAGAGAGAGGGGGTCCATAGCTGCTGGCCTGACGTGTGGTGTGGACCTAGCCATGCTGGCTTCTGCTAATGCTGCATCTGAACAGGCTACAAGGCTGGGTAGTTGGCGCGTGGTGACCCCTGAGCTGCTGCAGCTGCACGCCTTGTGGCACCTCATCTAGGTGGTCTAGGGGTACGCCTGTTGAAGGCACGTTGCTGGTGGTGTAGATGTGCTGTAAGAAAAGGGGGTACAAACCCACAACTGATTTCTCCTTATTATTAATGTTCTTTTATTATAGATATTGGTAGATACAGATATTGCAGTAACTCATCTAAGAGCATTAGTTATGGGTTAGGGGCCTGGTACGTGAAGCAGCACGCATCGAAGACAGATGATTCTGCCCCTGAAAAAGATGCAGTCTAAATAGAAGTCAAAGCAATGATACAGACAGTCAAAAATAATTTTGTTTTTTTTTGTGGCCTCTAGCGGTATTTAAAAACTTTGAAGATCCTTGATACCTTATCATTTTGATTCCTATTATTGTGGAACTCTGTGGTTACACATATTTCAGCATCTCTTTTTCATGTCTCCTTATGTCTTTATAACTGTTGGACAAGTCAGTACGTGAGATGCCTCGTTTTATGTGTGCTAGATGTTGTAGATTTTTCAGGAGACGGAGTAATTAAATTACCGTTTCAAAGGAGTTCACCACCACACTAACAACTTATCTGTAAGCTTGTTGAAGTAGTTGTTTGTACTCTAAAATGACTAAATAACTATTCTATAATCTCAAAATTACAGTAAATCATAATTCCTCCTGGATGGGGGCAACTATGACTTCTGGATGTGTCTAGCTGCTGATGTCTGACAGTTTTAAATACTGCACTTGTGAGTACCTGGAGGAGGGCACAGGAGAGTAACAGCAATTCCTGCCATTGCGCATTCTGCGTGTTCACGCTGTGGCTGTGTTCCTGTTGCTGTACCATCAGCTGACGCTCAAGCAGCAACTTTAGTTAAAGGGTGTCAGATGGAGACAAACAGCAGTGATAGCTACACAGGTGATTTTGTTAGCATTTTGAAGGCAAAGGTGAAGTCTCTTGTTTCACCTGTACTGCAGAGGAGACTTTGCAGCACTTGGGACCTCTGTAAGGTGGGGGGGGGGG
>Ga0065711_1038994_pt1 | contig 18229 bp, 6 predicted proteins | sample Hoacrofraction12_FD_59098 | JGI IMG/M metagenome (GOLD analysis project Ga0065711, IMG submission 59098) | Hoatzin crop microbial communities from Cojedes, Venezuela - Epithelial fraction 12 v2 (version 2) | ecosystem: Host-associated > Birds > Digestive system > Esophagus > Crop | place... | reverse complement strand
AGTCTCCTTCTCTGGAGATATTCAAGACCCGCCTGGACAAGGTCCTGTGCAGCCTGCTGTAGGTGACCCTGCTTCAGCAGGAGGGTTGGACTAGATGACCCACAGAGGTCCCTTCCAGCCCCTACTATTCCGTGATTCTGTGATTCTGTGATTCTGTTTTGCAAAAAGCTGTGCCTGGGAGCGTGGTGCCGTGCCCGCCTCTTGGCAGGGTGGAAGCCAAAGAAGAAACAGCGGCACGGCAGCGTCCTCCAAGGCAAAGCTGTGTCGTCTGTGTGACAAATGCAGGAGGAGGACGGCTAGCACAGTGCTAGCGGGTTGCATTTTGAATTGCACCTCCCGGGAGGCAGAGAAGCTGGTATTCTGCATAGCCAAATCTCTGAGACTGAGGGTACGATTTTGCATGCAGAGTTAACACTTTTCTTGAGGGTGGAGGTGGGGAGATGGGGAAATTCCTTAGAAAATACGCACCTATAACTTTTTGTTGTTGTTGTTAAAGCCGGAGAAAACAACCTTTTTCAGTGCTTTGTCAGTTCGCTGAAGAGTGTGTATTTGTTGAAATCCCCATTACCTTGTCACTTCTCGATGAGCTCGCAATGGCACAATTGCCCTCTTGTTTCTTTGCATCAATTGCCTGTGCCAAATTGGTTTCTACTGTGATATAGATAACCTATATAAAGCCTTCACAGGACACCAAAACAAGTTTCCATGTTAAATACATACTATGATTCTGGCTTCCATTATGCCATAGGCAGAGGGAGTCGAGTAGGCAGAGCGCTTGTGCACAAGCCACACCTTTTAGGGCTTTCTGTTTGTCTTCAGAGAAACCTCCAGTCCCATTCCTTAGCAGGTAGAAATGATGAGTAATGCACAGCTTTTTTCCACACACCAGCATCGTTGCTGCATACCAGTGCAATGCTTCGGCCAAACAAACAGCCTGTCCTTTCTCCATATCCCTTTTATTGTGTATTGACATCAAAACAAAACTTGTTTTCAACAGAAGGACACGATCTTACATCCTTCTGCATCTTCCTCTATTTTCCACATTTTTTTCCCAGACAGTGAGGGAGGGTTGTTTTTGCAATTTCTACCCCAGAACGGCCTTCACTGATATGGGTAGACACTACCATGATGGAGATCAGCACAGACCAAGGCTTACAGGGTTTAGTCATGAGCATGGGTTTTAAATAGGTAGGTGACCGATACATCCTAATTTTTCTCACCCCAAATAGGACTGTGTTAATTAATTGAAATCAGATTTTATAGCAGGCTAGAACCATGATAAACACATTTATGTTTTGATTTAGGGCTAGATTCTGCTATTGAATCCCACACTTTAACAGAAATGTCATATGAAAATCCAACTCCCAGATTTGCTCTTCTGTAGCCAACTTTTTGAAACAAGCCTCAAATCCCTTTTAACTTTTTGAGAATAAAAAGACTAAAAGGGAACAATTTTCTTTCAGAAACACAAAACAGCAGGAGCTAAATTTTGTTCTCAGTTATTATGGTGTTCTGCTTAAATAACAGTGAAGTTGTTTTGCATTTTTCCCAACTTGGAGAGTAAAATCTGTCCCCAGGAGCTTGGAAAATGCCTATTTTTTCCAAACTGCTAAAACTGCCAGTGTGGGGTTGGGGTGTTTTTTGTGTTTTGACTCTAGGGGAGGAGATACGGGAAGAAAAGAATGTATTAATCTAGAATGGCCCATAGAAAATATGCACTGACCAAACCTGTTTAGCCTTTATTTAAATAGTTTAAATCGACGGCAACAGTCTTCCTAATCAACAATATGAAATTACTATCAACAATGAAATGTTCTTGCAAGTGTCTGCCAACCCTCCATCTCTGCCAGTGCATTTTATTTGTCACTTACAACATGAAACTATTTCTTCTTCAGAAAGTCTGTTACAATAGCCCTCTCTCCTCCAGCATTTGCTGAGCATGGGATAGTCGCTGTCTGACCTAATCCCAGCCTGGTTGAGCCAGAAAGGTTATTTACTCTGCAGCTTCACCTCCATGGTGGCAAGACTGCTCAGCATCTACAGAGTTAGAGTGTGGTCTCCCAGATGAGTAAAGCTCTGGAAAACTTCGTTGGGAGGAGATGTCGCCCATTTGATACATGAAGTAACTTTAGTACTTTTCTTAATCAGGCTGCCCAAGTTATTTCGGTGGAAATTAAATAGCAAGCTTACCACGTGGTGCTGCTCCACATGAAATGCCTTTTGTTATTTTCTGTTGTGGACCACAACCTTTTCTGCGCCTGATTTACTCTCCATATCATGCATATTCAATACTTTAGGAACGTCAAAGATGATCCAGAAAGTTTAAGAAAGGATTATTTTTTTTTAAACCAAAACTCAGAAATCTAAATTTGAATGCTACATTAATCTTAAATTTTAGGCAACGTTTAGAGTAGAGTTCTGAATATATAGTGAAGAATATGTTTACCACTAGCCTATGATGAATTTATGTTCAAACCTTTTCCATATATCTTCAAAACCCTTCAAATTTGATAATTTTTTTTAGGAAGAACTTTAGTAGAGGGTATTTGGGAATGTCATCTGCCAACTTCATTACTTGCCTAGATGCAGTCAACTCCATCAAACTTTAAGCTGAAACTCACAAAGAGCTGAAGTTGCTGTGGTACAAAGGTGTACCAGTCTGCTCCAATGCCTGAAAATGTAGTCACACAAGTTCCACTACTGAATGGGGACCACTGCTGCTAAATGTAAGTGGGGACAGAATATGTTTTTCCCTCTCTGTTTTTGGGGTACCATGGAAAAGAATCTTTTTCAAAGTAAGAGATAATCTTTCCATATAGTCTTCACAGTAGATACAGAAAATCATTTTATCCAGTGCCTGAATTGTCTAAAACAGTGTAAGTGTCCATATTTTATTTTCAGGCTGTAAAAATCCTCAGATATTGTCAGGAGATTATCAAGATGCAGTCAAATTCCTGGAACCTTTATCTGAAAAGAAAAGCCAAACCTTCATATAACTTTTAGTTGTCAGGGACAGCCTCATTACTTCCAATTTTCTGATAAATATCAGATTATTTGCAGGTACAAAGATGATTTTCTCGTAACACTTCTGATATATTTTGTTGCCAGAACCTTGATAGTTGAGGTTTGGCAAACAATCTCTGTCCTGACTGTTCTTCCCTTGGAGAATTGAAACACCTTCAGCTCACCACTAAGGTAACAAGGTTTGTGAGGTCTCAGTACCCTGGAGATGATAAGGCCACTGCTGTTTTCCAACTAGACTTTGCTGACTTTGGATAACAAAGCTTAACAAGAAAAATCAATACATTAAAGACTAAATCTACAAATACTTTTCAATCACACAATGTTAAGCAAACTTCAGGCAAACAATTGTGTGGTATTCAAATTTCCATTAGTCACTTAGAGTGGAAAAACTGACGTGATTGTCAATTAGTGGGATGGGAGATTCAGCCTCTTTAACCAGGAAAAAACAGTGCAGCATTAGGATCCTTAGTTAAGACAAATGTCTCATTATGAAGGGACTTTGATATTTCTTGTATTTATACAAGGTCAGTCATTCTTCAGGTACTGCAAAGCTATAAAATTAAACACACATGGTCTTCACCAAAAGTAGGTCCTACCCCTCCTTTTCAAGGTTTCATCACTGTTGGCAAACCTATACAGCACTGAAGGTTACGGATGAGCTAATACCTTCTTAAACTGTCTGTTTAAGAAATACAGAAGAAAATGATGAGCATCTCCCTGCTGCTTCAGCACACGAGCTTCCTTTCTCTTTCTTGCTCAGACGAATGATTTGTTGTTTCCCAAACTGTGAGTCAAAATAGCTGCTCTCGCCTTTCTGCACTGTGGTTACACTGCAAGCATTTGGGAAACTAGTGTCAGCATGTACCTTATGCAAGCAGGGCTCAAAGGCCAGTGTATTTTGAACTGCAGCAAAGTCTTCTTCTGTTTTTTTCAGGCAGTTTGTTGAGAATTTTGTCAGGTTAGGGTCGCTGTTTTACACCCACAAGTAGTTTGTGTAGAAGTGCATGGGAGAAAGCAAGTGCTGGCTAGAAAATATAATTCTATAAAGTTCCATTGCTATGTTTTGCGCCAATGAAATGATGACTGAGGGTGATTTAAGATTAAACAACATTTGTTTTCAAAAGCTGCTGAGCACCAGTTCATCAGAAGCCTGATAAGTTCTACACCCTGTAACAGTGTGCCATGGTTTTTCTTAACTAGGTTTTTGTTACTTGTTACCATTTTATAAAGACCTTATTCTTGCACCAGATAGGATCAGGGTAGTATCATCCTTCACACAGGGATGGCTGAAAGATATTAAAATAGACGCTTTTCCAGATGCAGCTATGTCCTGCTTTGTGCTTGTTTCTTGTCGGCTTTACTGCTGGGCAAAGAATAGCTCAGACAGGAGACGTATGTTTCACTAAGAGGCCAGAGGTGTTTGGTTTGAAGGTGAGGGATCAGGATAAAGAACAGTCTGATCCTGTAGAATTTTATCAAGAAGGGTGACTAATGCTGTTGGAGTTTGCTGTGTCTGAGCCCATGCCGCCGGCGAGAGCTGTTCACCACCCTTTATCAGGATGGAGGCATGAGGGTGTTACTGGACACTGCCCATAAATAATAGGCACGAGAAGTCCTTCAGACATCTGGAGCTTGTTTAACACCGGCTGCTTTCTGCTTTGATGCTCCAACTCTGAGGAGAAACCTCCTCTGGGAGAAACGTGCTGGCGATTGCTGGGTGAAGTGGTCCCTCCTCTCCGCTCTCAGACTTGATAGCAGGTGGGGAAGAGGGGACCTCTTATAAGAGAAACTCCCTTGGCGTGGCTGACATTTTCTCCCAGACTGACCAGCCTCTTCCTTAGCTTGTTTACAAATCACGAGTCCCATTCCTGCCGTCCGCATCCAGAATTTGTTTTTTGGAAGAGCTAACTTGGCAGCCACTGCCATGGAATACAGCAAAGCCACTGCTGGTGCACAGGTAGTTTGCCTTTATCAAAAGCACTGGATGTCACTGAGGAAGATATGATGAACTTCTGTCACACAAAAATCAAAGTGTCCAATTTTCTGCCAGTATGTTCTGCCTTTGTTTGGATTTGAAGAGGAACCCCTGGAATCCTGGGAAGGATCTCGTGAGGCTGTGGGGTGGAGCGCAAGCCTGGCTGCAGGAGCTCAAGGGGTCCTGGCTGATACCCATCTTGGAGCAGAGCACTGTCCCTGCCTCAGAGGTGTGAGGGCAAGAATAGCTATTTATGGCATTTCTTCTCCATCCAACTCCTCTGCACAAAAGTAGATAGATGATGGTAATGGTCAAATGCCGAACAACAGCTGGGGCCAAATGAAACTGTTTTTTTCTTAATTCTTAATTTCCCTCTAATGAATTCAGAGAAAAAATATTTTAACATAATCCATTTAGTGTACCAAAATGAGACACTTAGTATATTGTGACGAAGCTGATCTTTTTTGGCAAAAAAAAATCTAGCTGATAGTTTTTTCATTGTTTTGGGTTTGGTTTTTTTTTACATTATCCAGTGACTCACCCAACTAGCATATAAAGATATTGGCCAATGCCTTCACATTATGTCTGAAATACAGAACAGAGTTAATTGCCCATCTCCAGCAGTAGGATGTGCCAATTATCTGCCCAACTACTTGCATAGTTTAATGACTCCAAGTAATTTTGCTGACATCCTGTAAATAGGTGTTTGTGCAACAGCCCTTCAAACACAAATAAAATCAAGAAACATAATGAAACTATATGCTGTCCCTCAAAGGTGGTGATTTCTCCTTCATTTGCTTTTATTAAAGGCTATAGGATAATCATTCCATTGAAGAGTGAAGGAAGTTCTGAGTGTAGCTGGTTTCTGCTGTCTTGCCAGCTTTTCCCTTTTCACTTCTGCCAAGCTTTGCACGATCTGTCAGATCAGTTTGGAGAGGGCCTTGTCTCTCCTTCAAGAGGATCCCCATGTATTTTCTGTACATTGATTCAGGTGCCTTCTTCCTTTTATCTCCTCTTCCTCCTAAGACACTTACTCCTGCTAGCAGCTGGCTTAACTTTGCTACAGGATCAGGTTTGCCCATTCAGCATCATTTGAGAACACTGAATTCCTGATTAGTTATATGCACTGTTATTATATGGAGAGCTGGTTTCCTTCTCAGCCAAACCATTTCTCTCAGTCTTGCGGAAATCGGGCTCCTCATCGACATGGAAAGTCTGGTTAGGCAGAACCAGTGTGAGAACACAGCTGGAAAATAGTCATTATAGTGGAGACAGACTGAAGAGAGGAAAAAATTACTTGGAGAATCAGATTTATTTCATTTGGTTGCATTAGAAACCTCGGAGAAACAAAGTCCTCACTCACACAAAAGACTTTATATTCACTTCTAACCAGTTCCAGTGAAATTAGTTTTGGATCGAATTATCTTCCCAGGTCTGTGATTGAAGGTGGGAGTTGGCACATTCCTGCATGAAAAGAAACTCCAGTGTTTTCCCATTGAATCCTTGATTAAATCCTTGCAGACATTATTTATGGAGGAATTTTGAATGGGGTGATGATACTGGGCAGATGATAGGAGTAGCTATTATCTCTGGCCAGAAACATTACCAAACAGTATTGGTTACCATAGACTTCTGTCCTGTAGGAAGTGGTCGGCCTATTTTTGTTTTATTCCTATTACTTCCCATAAGTAACACAGCATGTACTCCAAACAGAAAGAAAACTTGTACAATTACCTAATAAAACCTACTTCTTGTGATAACCTGAGGGGTCGGCTCATTAGCTTCCCCCGCCCCCCACCCCCCCCAAGCTTCTAAAAAGAGCCAATTGTGGAAAAGGATTTGAAATTCTTATGATTTTTATCCATTTACATGGACTTTACATTAATGATTTCTTCATCGTAGTGAATGGAGTTAAACCCAGCTGGTGGCCAGTCATGAGTGGTGTTCCCCAGGGCTCAGTTTTGGGGCCAGTCTGGTTTAGCATCTTTACCAATGATCTGGATGAGGGGATGGAGTGCTCCCTCAGTCAGTTTGCAGATGACACCAAACTGGGCGGGAGTGTTGATCTGCTTGAGGGTAGGAAGATTCTGCAGAGGGATCTGGACAGGCTGGATCAGTGGGCTGAGGCCATCTGTATGAGGTTCAACAAGGCCAAATGCCAGGTCCTGCATTTCGGTCACACCAACCCTGTGCAACGCTACAGTCCTGGGGAAGAGTGGCTGGAGAACTACCTGGTGGAAAAGGACCTTGGCGAGTTGGTCAACAGCCGGCTGAACAGGAGCCAGCAGTGTGCCCAGGTGGCCAAGAAGGCCAACGGCATCCTGGCTTGGATCAGCAATGGTGTGGCCAGCAGGAGTAGGGAGGGGATCGTGCCCCTGTACTCGGCACTGGTGAGGCCGCACCTGGAGTACGGTGTTCATCTCTGGGCCTCTCACTACAAGAAGGACATTGAGGGGCTGGAGAGTGTCCAGAGAAGGACAGCGAGGCTGGGGAGGGCTCTGGAGAACAAGTCTCATGACAAAAGGCTGAGGGAACTGGGACTGTTCAGTCTGGAGAACAGGAGGCTCAGGGGAGACCTCATTGCTCTCTACAGCTGCCTGAAAGGAGGTTGTAGTGAGGCAGGCACTGGTCTCTTCTCACAGGTAACCAGCGATAGGACGAGAGGAAATGGCCTCAAGTTGCGTCAGGGAAGGTTTAGATTGGATATTAGGAAAAATTTCTTTACTGCAAGAGTGGTCAGGCATTGAAACAGGCTGCCCAGAGAGGTGGTGGAGTCCCCATCCCTGGAAGGGTTCAAAAAACATGTAGATGTGGTGCTTCAGGACATAGTTTAGTAGGAATGGTGGTTTTGGGTGGATGATTGGACTCGATGATCTTAGACGTCTTTTCCAACCTATGATTCTATGAACTGTAATGCCACAAGTGCCCAAAAAAAAGACAGATAATTCTGCCTACACAGGGCATGAAGAATGTGTGTGGGATTTGCTTTCTGGCTGTTGTGGTGTGCTTTGACTCTACGGTTACTGTCAACAAGTGACCCAGGGAAAGTAGGTGGTTTTACACAGACAAGGACGGTGCAAGGCAGCAAGATCCAGCGTGGAGAACTGTAGTGTGCGATGCACCCACCAGCAGCCTTGTGTTGCAGGACAGAGCCCATCCTGAGATGAGAAAAATGGTCTTCTTCAATGTGGTCCAAGTGAAACTGAAGGATCCTGAAATTCATGACAGCGTTGCTTGTGAACTCCATGGGCGAGATCTTGATATCTCTGTGGCATTTGCAGCTAGTTTTGAAAATCTATGGAGGAGGGGCAAAAAGGTGAAAGGCTGAAAAAATGAAAAACTTACTGTCTACCTTCTTTAATTTTTAAAGACGGAGAAAATATGGCAAACTGTCTTGCAGATTACTAGAAATTTCTGCAGAAATGCTGGATGAGTATAGTTGTTTGCAAGTATTTAGTAGAAAACAAGGATCTGAGAAACAGCCAACACAAATCTGTAATGTACAAATCATGTCCAACCAATTTAATTTCCACCTTTGAAAATAAGAATGATTTTCTTTACAGATAGAAACAGCAGATGTTACACATTCTGCTTTCAGTATAAAATTTTTGTATTGTTTCATCTGACTTTTTTTGGGAAGGAAGTATTGTTAGCTGTATGTACCGACGGCTCAGTGTGATACTAGTTGCAAAATTGTTCTCAGAATTCTGTGGCTTAAAGTCAGTGAATACGGCCTGTGTGTGGCACTCATCAATACTTTGTATTAATGACTAGATGATGAAATAAAAGTGCAGCCATTAAACTTAGAGGTAACATCAAGCTGGAAGAGAATGAGAATGTGTAGACAGTATTGGCATAAAATTTGGTCTTGACAAGTTGACAAATATGAATCAACAAGGACAAGTGCAGGGCACTGCAGGTCATCTTTTCAAATACAGAATGAAAAGCAACTGAGTTAGCAACATTTTTGTAAAAAGGGACGTGGGAATCATTGTGGTCTGCAGGTTTGATGAGTCAACAGTGCTGTTAGAGTGAGAAAGTAAACACTCTTCTGGGAGTAAAATCAGAAGATAGTCTGCGAGAACAAGATGAAACAACCTTTTTTCTTCATCATTCAGTGCTGAAGGTTTCCATGGTAGTGCTGTTTTAGATACCATGCATAGAGGAATAATAATCTGGAGAGAATCAAGTAAGTAGCAACATGGTCAAAGATCTGGAATGAAAGATCTCTGCAGGGAAGACAGAAATTGTTTACACGTTTACCTAACCAAGAGAAAGTGATCCTCCTAATACGTAAAAAAAAGTTGCAAAAGCCAAAGACAGTCTGTTCTCTCCTACAGTTGAGAAATCCATCAGAAAGCAGTGAGTTTAACTTGCAAGAAGGTAGCTTTGATTACTAGTTAAGGCTTTTCTGAGGGATAAGGAAGTTCTGTGCAGGAAAGGTGTGGAGCACTGGTGTCAAGTTGTAGTTGTGAAGACAGTGTGAACATTGCCAGGTTAGGCAAATGTTGTTCAGGAAAGAAACATGTGATTGATCCTGCTTCAGTCAGAAGGATGGAAGATGCCCTTATCAGGTTTCTTCACATCTTTTTGTCCATGATATCGATCAGTAGTCAGGAAAATGTTAACCACAGGTTCAAACTGACTTGCAAGTCTCAGTGCAGGGATGTAGATCAAGACTGGAGCAGCTGGGACACCCCCAAAAAATGAGCCTAGATTTTAGGTAAGATTGTGACTTTTAAACCTATTCTGTTCTGTTCTCATGCATAATAGCCATTTTATCTCTTTTTTATGATTTTCGGACTGACCCCATGTACCCAAGCAGCGTGTCGTCGGTAGTCAAAACTCAACTGGACATGCTGAATTAATGTGTATAGCAGAATGAAATATTGTGACCTGGATTTTAAAGTACACACAACTGTGAATTAAGCATTGATAGACTGGCAAGGGTGGTCTTTTTGTGTCATAGATGTCCCTTGTAAAAATAGCACACTTTGTTTTAGCAGTAAGTGAGAAACCAATGGCCCTTAATTTACCATGAAATTGTTGACTATAGATCAATCGTCTGTATGTAGATGATGCAATGACTTATTTCAGTATCTTGGTGGCATGACTTTTCTCAGTTTTCAAATTGTATCTCTTTGTCTTTCAGAGCACAAACAATGGGAATGGAAACTTGCTTAAGCTGTAATTATGAGCCTCGCTATTTTCTGCACTTTATTAGTCTCCCTAATAATTCTGAGTGTTTGTTGTCTGCAGATGAACAGATAAATGTGCACTAGTTTCACGGGAAAGCAACAGGATTTTGCTGTGTGTGTCTGCATGTATTTCTCTCAAGGTAATCTTTCTATAACAGACTAATACACAGTTCATCAGATTTTTCTTCATATGGAGGCAATATGCATGTATGAAAATGAAAATGCTACCGAGAAAGCAACTGTAGAGAATACAAACAATGTGGATGTAAAAGCTGACATTGGAAGAATGCTGCTTCCCTCTAGTGCTATCCTCACTGCCTATAAAAAGCCATAGAAATTTGGCATTCATGCTTTTTATTAGCAGGAGAAATGGTCTGTACTTGCTTTCCTAAAGAATTAAAGGTCAGAGCTGAGAACAAACTTCACCTTCTGAAATGCATTTAATGCAAAGATCTTGGCAGACAAAAGAAAACACTAGTAGAGAAAGCAGCTTGCGTGAGTTGACTTAAAGTAGAATAGATCTAAAGAATTCAAGAAAACCTTTATCATTAGTAAAGTTGCATCTTATGACTCTGATTTCCAGCCTTTCTGCTTTGGCCAGACGGTCAGATGAAGTCACATAAAACCTTTCCTTCCATAGGAAATTAACATAAAAAAGACTTTTATCTTCATAGAATATGGGACATTTTGGAATATTCCTTTTGCAGTGTAGCATTATTTAAGAAACTATGCATCTGTCTTTTAGTTTTTAATACCACGGTATCAAGAAAGCTGACAAATTGCTGTGGACTTTGAAGCATTGTGTTCCGACACCACAGTATTACAATATTGATATTTTTTCATGTAATTAAAATACTTAATATATGACTGAGATTGTTATAAAAAAATTACATTTGTTTCAACATCCTGCTACAAAAACGCAGCACCTACAGTGTCCAGCTGAAATTACCATACTATATTCTGAGGGGAGAATGGAGCCCATCTAAGTTTGCCAAAATACATTACTTGGGGAGACCAAGATTACTATTTTTACTCTGCCATTCTTCATCAGAAAATGCTGACAATATTTGTGAAAAAAAAGTTTTCTAGGTTTATAAATGAAAATCTGAAAGAACACCAGCACATATTGTTCCCTGACTTGTGGTTTCTTAACCAGAAAGCTCTGGAAATAGTCTGGTGAAGTTACTTTCCCCATTTCTACACACAAGTTTGATTTAGTACTGTCATTGTATTTAAAAAAATCACTTTAAGGACCTAGATTGTATATAGACAATTATTGTGGTTTACAGAAAATGTGGTGTCTTTAGTTTGCTTTCTAGTACACTTCCTCACATGTAAGCTTCAACATCCACGTTTGTCGTCATGCTTGCAGAAGCATCGGTAACAACTTTTTTAAAACATTATTCTGTGATATCACTTTATTTCAGGAATGGAAGATTTTGCAACTTAAAATGCAAAGAGGTTGTGATCATATTGGAGTAGTTTACCAAACTCAGACGTGTTTGCAGCTCTGCAACCTGGGATTTTCACTGCTGTAATGACATCAGTTTTTCTACTGACTTAATCTTACTGGCACAAGAGAGTTCATATACACAGATCTGTGAGGGTAGGTCTCTTTCCTTCACTAATGTATCTATAGATGTCTGCATTATAAACATAAATACACAATCCTGCTTGCCTCCAGCTGAGCTCTTCAATCCAATGGCGTTATGAATTTCAAAGGTTAATTATGCACTTTTCAAGTAAATGCTCTGTTACTAATTTAAAATTTGCTTTTCATCAGTGGATATAATCAGACCTGAAGTGCATAACTTTGTTTTTTTCGCTTTCAAGATTCTCAGAGCTGTGGATGTCCTTTCCTTCTCCCTCCCTGCTGCATCCACAGCCCGGTCCTCAGCAACGTGTCGGTGTTACAGCAGCCACTGAGTCATAGCAGAAAGGAAGAACAGTCCACCCTGTCCCTCTGCAGGGAGAGCTGCTGTTTTCGTGTGCTCTCTAGAAAAGATTAATTCGGTGCTGTGAAATCAAAACGTGTTGAGAGACTGTTCCCAGGCAAACAGCTGCTGCGTTAGATTTTCATCATCGTGGGACTGATGAGATTTACTTTGGGCTGCCTTTTTTTCCATTGGCACTGCGCCCCGGCGATAAGAATTCTTGTCTTTCTGCTAGTTATAGTTTAACCTACCTGTTGGTTTTCTTATTTGAGAGGTTAAATGGAGCAGAGTTTGGGGGAAGGTCTGAAGCAACTTTGCAGTACTGCAAAGACACTTCTGCTGTTGAGCACCAAATCCACTGATGGCTAGAACACTTTAATACGTGTAATTGCCTTATGTAATGTAGAGAAATTAATTAACAGATGTTCTGTGTCTTAAAGTGGAATCTTTCTGCAGATTCATAAACGCACGGTGGAACTCAGCACATTCTTGAAAGCCAGAGTCGGGATCCCGGTGGTGGCTGTATTAGCTGGCGCTGGGAAACTATTTTTAGACCTTCAGCTATTTAGGTAATTGAAGCTTTTCCCACTTTCAGCTAACGCACTGTTGTATAACTCAGCTGGCGACCAGCTTGGTGCAAGTGACAGAGCCGCAGGAGGCCCCGTGGGATAAAGACCTGCTCTCCGGTTTGGGGCTTCAGTGGCCGTCAAAACAAAGAATTCTAGTAAATGCACGTGTCGGTGGCGGATTTGTGAAGTAAGCCTGAAAGAGCTGGAACGCTGGATCATGTTTACTTGCAAGGCTGAAAACGCATTAGTGTTATTAATTTTTTGTGTAGTGTGTTACAAGCACACTCAGTGGGAATACATGAGCACCTAGAGAGGACCATTCAGACGGGTGAACGGCATCATCTCAGCAAGCTTCCACCTCTGAGAAAGGGCCAGGTCCAAAACAAGAGCTGGATTCTCACCAAGTTCAACAATTCTGTGCTGCTTTAACCTTGCTGGCCTTCAGATCTCTGGTCTGAATGCTAGGCATGTGCAAGAGACATCAGGTCTGTCTGAAGTGCTTGGCGCCTAAACCCAGAATTGATTGTTCCTCTCTACAGCTGGCCCAAGGAACATGATCTGGCAGGCATCTGATATGAGGCTGCCTAGAAAATGTGAGATTTTTAAGGGTTTCTGCTGAGTGGATATGCTATGCACTTGTCCAGTTCTCGCATCGGCACAGTCTTGAGCTCCCAGAGTGTCCCTTCACGCATCTTAATTCATATTCTCGCTAAGCTCTTTTCTGACTTTTTCACAAACACAAAATATTTGAGCAGAACAGAACACCAAGTCATAAAAGTTGCTTCAGAAAACTGAGATGACTTAGTAATCTAATTGGCGTAGTCAGCTTTTCTCTTGAAATCTTAAACATTCCTTAAATAAAGGAAAGTACATTGGTTGACACAACGCTTCCCCTAGCAGCTTGTATCAAAACCAGTAATTTTTTGGTGTGGTATCTGGGATTGTGGAATGTGTGGAAGACAAAGCTCATGTTTCTTAAAGTTTCTTTGGGGTTATTCATAAAACCATAATTAAAATTACATAGCACACTCACCTATCCTCTCCCCAAAAATCACTTGGTCAAAATTGATTAAATCAGTATCCAAAGACTTTAGTATTCCCCAGAGAAATGGGTAGCAATTTTATAATTCAGGATGACACAAATTTTTTTTTCAGTAATTTGAGAGGCAATTTTAGTTAGATGCATTCTTACTGCAGTTTTCAGTATGTTCCAGGCAAAAAGATCCTCTTTTATGTTTAGACCATATACGTCTCCAGCTTCAAAAAAGCCAAAAATACAAATTAAAATATGTAACTTGTCTGTTGCAAAACAAAGTCAGGTCTGTGACAGTGATGGCCTGCACAAATCTCTCTTCACTTAAGAAGAGGTAAAATAAGGTTTTCAAAAAAAACACTTGCCCAAAAAAATAATCACAAATGCTATTTTTCGGATTAAAGTTAGATGTTTCTCAAGTGCTTTTCAGGCCCCAGAGCAGGAAACTAGATGCTTATTCTTTCATTTGCTCCAAAGCAAGCTTTCACTCTCTCTCAAAACTTTAATTACAATATCGATGTGGTAATTCAGGGAGTGCCAGTTCAGCTCTGCTGGGCATAAAACCAGACGTGACAGTGTTAATAGTGGTAAGTTTAGTTAGTGCTGAGTTTTGAGATCTCTGCTACACTCTGTAAGCGTGAAATACGACTCACCAGTTGGTCTATACACACACAATAAGCACAAATTCAGGGGCATGAGATACTAATACTAGCAAGGAAACCGTTCCCCTGAAGTAAAACTCACAATTGCTATAAGACTTGTCTAGGAAATTAATTTTTGACAGAAGAGAGATGTGCAGTTGTAATGCTGGATTCAAAAACTCAACAGTTTTGAAATGAGGATGCAGAAAGGAATATATCAGCTGGAGAGCTGGGCAGAGAGGAACCTGACGAAATTCAACAAGGGCAAGGGCAGGGTCCTGCACCTGGGGAGGAACAACCCCAGGCACCAGTACAGGCTTGGGGTGGACCTGCTGGAGAGCAGCTCTGCAGAGAGGGACCTGGGTGTCCTGGTGGACGACAGGTTGACCATGAGCCAGCAGTGTGCCCTGGCTAACAAGAAGGCCAATGGAATCCTGGGGTGCATTAGGAGGAGTGTGGGCAGCAGGTCGAGGGAGGTTCTCCTTTCCCTCTGTTCTGCCCTGGGGAGGCCCCATCTGGAGTACTGTGTCCAGTGCTGGGCTCCCCAGTTCAAGAGAGATGAGGAGCTACTGTAGAGAGTCCAGCAGAGGGCTACAAGGATGGTGAGGGGACTGGAGCATCTCTGCTACAAGGAGAGGTTGAAGGAGCTGGGCTTGTTCAGCCTGAAGAAGAGAAGGCTGAGAGGGGACCTTATAAATGCCTCTAAATATCTGCAGAGTGGGGGTCTTCCCTCTGAGGGTGACAGAGCATTGGAACAGGTTGCCCAGAGAGGTTGTGGATTCTCCTTCTCTGGAGACATTAAAAACCCACCTGGACAAGGTCCTGCTGTAGGTGACCCTGCTTTGGCAGGGGGGTTGGACTAGATGACCCACAGAGGTCCCTTCCAACCCCGAACATTCTGATTCTGTGATATGAATCTGGGCATAGTAAGAAGTTTTTGCGATCCCAATTGTTTCTTTTCCTTCAATAATATCCTTCTGAGAAGCATATCCTGCTATTTGGTAGAAAAATGAAGAATTTCTCTCCAAATTCAATGATTTTCAGAAAAAGAAACAGCCAGGCCTGGCAAGCATATCTCTGGATGGACAGAAATGTCGTGGCAGACCATGTGCTTTTAGAATGGGATTCAGAGCACAGATTTTGTAATTCAGTGCTTTCCACTTCTTTACATCTTGAGGAGAAAGTGGAAAGGAGCAATGCTGTGAATACTCGCAAATTCTCAGTTTTCTATTTTTGAAAGAAAACATGCAGATCGTTAGATAAAATTATTTTAATTCAGAAATTGCTTTTATTGGAAAACAAGAACAAAGGTCAAACCTTAACAAAAAATTTTGGGGGTTTGACTCAGTACTGAAATGCAAGAACTCTACCAGCACAGCTCAAATTTTATTTTTTTTCCCCTTTTTTTCCCTGTTAGGGGCTTCGGTGCAGTTCACAGCAAAGAGCATCCCTCTTCAGCAAAACCACCCCAGGTCCCACAGTGCAGACACTTGGAGCCTGCCTTGCAGGCAGCGAGTAGGGAAGGACTCTGAACCCTGCCTCAGCTTTAAGGCTGGAAAACCCCTTTGTCCTGCCCCAGCTCCAGAGCGATGCCACCCTGGGCTTTATGAAGGGTGGGCTGGTGAGAGCTAACAGAGCTGTGATTTCATCCCTTCCTCTATTGCTTTTTCATGGAGAAAAGGTGGCTCGTTTCTGCCATGCAGGCTTGCCTGCTGTCGTCCCCCCATGCCAACGCATCGCACGTGGGCTGTCGCAACCATCCCGTAAGGAGGAGAGAGCAAGAGGGCAACTTCTTGACGGAGTACCCTGAGGCAACACCAGCAGCCTTGTGCAACTGCTGCCTCGCTCGTTCTTTTTTCCAAGACTGTTCTCTAGCTTTTTTGTTGTTTTTTTTTTTCCTCTGTGTAGCTATTTTATAACAAAGGTCACGTGAGTCCAAAAAAACAACAATAAAACATGTAGTTTCCCAGTATGTAGTTTCCCAGTAGTGATGACTTCTGGCAATGAGTTTCATATGTCCTAATCTGAAACAAAGGCAGCACAGGAAGGGAGAGTGACTCAGTCTCTGAGTCCCAGAAAATAAACACTGTCTAACCAGTCTTATCTGGTTTTTAGGAGCTCGAATGAGGCATTTTGCTGGGCCTGGATTTCTTTCGCGTGGGGGTACGTGTCAGGGACGGATGCAGTTTGTGAACTCAGAAAGCGGGTTGCCAAATACTCTTCAGCTGAAAGATTTGAGAGGTACGTACGTGCTTCCCCTCGAGGAAATGGCCATAAGTTAGGAAACTTTGATGCTTTGTTTTCTCCTAAACTGGTTCCCCAGCAGCATTTAAGGTGGTGTGGGAAGAGGGGGAACAAGATTTATATCAGGGAGGACATTCAGGGTGCTGCTCACGCACTGTTGAAGTCAGTGCAAGTCATCTGCTGGGTGAAGCCACCTTACGTCCACAGCAGTCCTCCTTCTCCTGAGTCTGAAAACCTCCCAGCTGCCCAACAGTTCTCCCACTGCATGCATCAGAAACAGGTACTGCCATTCCCAGTGGTGTTGTGGTCTCATCCTCACTGAGGGACCTCAGGTCCATCTGAGTAGCTGCTCCTCAGCTGTGGCCCGGCGCTGGGGAGGAGGATGCTTCACACTTGCGGCTCTTTTGAGCACATCCCCCATTGCATTGCCATGTAGGTGTGCTCTCCCTTCTCCCTCCTCCAAGCACATGACCCAGCACAAAGAGATGTACTCCCATCAAGTGAGCCTCTATCTGCACTTCGCCTGTCTGGAGGTCTATGAAGCTGAGAGAACTGGAGACGTATCCCAGAGTCTAACAGCTGCTTCATCTTGGGTGTCAGACTCTTCTCCCAAGTAACAAGTGATAGAATGAGGGGAAACAGTCTAAAGTTGCACCAGTGGAGGTTTAGATTGGGCATTAGGAAAAATTCCTTCACCAAAAGGGTTATCAAGCATTGAAACAGGCTGCCCAGGGAAGTGGCTGAGTCACCAGCCTGGGAGGTATTAAAAGACTTGTAGACATGGTGCTTAGTGACATGGTTTAGTGGTGGATTTGGCAGTGGTTCAACTTCTTGTTCAACTTGTCTTGTTCAGCTTCTTCATCAATGACCTGGATGAAGGAACAGAGTGTACCCTCAGCAAGTTTGCCGAAGACACAAAACTGGGAGGAGTGGTGGATACACTGCCAGGTTGTGCTGCCATTCAGCGTGACCTGGACAGGCCCGAGAGTTGGGCGCAGAGGAACCTGATGAAGTTCAACAAGGGCAAGTGCAGGGTCTCGCACCTGGGGAGGAACAACCCCAGGCACCAGTACAGGCTGGGGCAGACCTGCTGGAGAGCAGCTCTGCAGAGAGGGACCTGGGAGTGCTGGGGGATAACAGGTTGACCATGAGCCAGCAGAGTGCCCTGGCTGCCAAGAAGGCCAGTGGTGTCCTGGGATGCATTAGGAGGAGTGTGGCCAGCAGGTCGAGGGAGGTTCTTCTCCCCCGCTACTCTGCCCTAGTGAGGCCCCATCTGGAGTCCTGTGTCCAGTTCTGGGCTCCCCAGTTCAAGAAAGATGAGGAGCTGCTGGAGAGAGTCCAGTGGAGGGCTATGAGGATGAGGAGGGGACAGAAGCATCTCTGCTGTGAGGAAAGGCTGAGGGAGCTGGGCTTGTTCAGCCTGGAGAAGAGAAGGCTGCGAGGGGACCTAATAAATGCTTATATATATCTGCAGGGTGGGTGTCAGGAGGATGGGGCCAGACTCTTTTCAGTGGTGCCCAGCGACAGGACAAGGGGCAACGGGCACAAACTGAAGCACAGGAAGCTCCAGCTGAACCCGAGGAAGAACTTCTTCCCTCTGAGGGTGACGGA
>Ga0065711_1038993_pt1 | contig 18229 bp, 8 predicted proteins | sample Hoacrofraction12_FD_59098 | JGI IMG/M metagenome (GOLD analysis project Ga0065711, IMG submission 59098) | Hoatzin crop microbial communities from Cojedes, Venezuela - Epithelial fraction 12 v2 (version 2) | ecosystem: Host-associated > Birds > Digestive system > Esophagus > Crop | place... | reverse complement strand
AAGGGGCAATGGGCACAAACTGAAGCACAGGAAGTTCCATCTGAACATGAGGAAGAACTTCTTCCCTCTGAGGGTGACGGAGCACTGGAACAGGCTGCCCAGGGAGGTTGTGGATTCTTCCTCTCTGGAGACATTAAAGACCCACCTGGACGCGGTCCTGTGCAGCCTGCTGTAGGTGACCCTGCTTCGGCAGGGGGGTTGGACTAGATGACCGACAGAGGTCCCTTCCAATCCTGAACGTTCTGTGATTCTGTCATTCTGTTTTGGAGCATTGATAAAAAAGTATCATCTTTGGCAAAAATTCTAAACTTTATGAAAGGAGAAGGCTGCAGAAAAAAAGCAGTATTGTATTTAGGGATTTCATTACATCCTTCATTAAAGATCAGAATAAAAAAGCAATATTTTATTAATGAGGTATAATTCAAAATAATTAGACAATTAGAATAAATGCCTCATTAAAATATAATATTTGTGTGTTATATAATTATGCTAGTTTTTTCCTCATTCCAAAATATGAAATTTGGTCAATATGTCGAACTCCCAGAAGTTACCAGAAGTAATGTTCTGCTAAGTAAGGCTTTTATCAGAGCCCTGAGCAAAGACTAGCCCAGGCTGTGTCGTGTTGATGAGCGCTGCCAGCTCTCTCGCCACCCAGAAGGACACAGCATGTCGTCCGTGGCAGATTGGTAGGGACCATACCCCTGACATGTCCTGACTGTTTTTTGGAAATAATGATGTGAATTCTGTCACTTTAAAAATAATCTTTTCAGGAAGATAGCCAACAGTAAAACGGGTGTTAGAGTGACAGGAATGTCCTGCCCTCCAAGCTTTTTCATGAAAGAGAAGTATTTCATTGCCATTTGAAACAACCAGAGACATATATTTGTTTGCATTCTCATATCGCAAACACCTAATCAAAATGGTAGAAGAGACAGGGAAAGCCATTACCAAGATGAGCCCAAATATGCCAGGTTTCAGCCTGAAAGAAATTTGTAGCCTGAAGTTATAAGCCACTGAAAATAGGTGTTTATAATGAAAGTGCCATCTTAACCTTATCTGTAGTGGCACTACTGCTTTGCTATAATATCTCCTCTCCTAGCATCTGTGAAATTGTAATCTGTCCTATGGCTGGTAACTGAGGAGATGATGAAACCCAGGGATATGCTCTGAACTACCTTAATTTATCTGTACTAGGTTTTTACTGACACATAAAAAAGGAAGGTGAGCAGAGGGCGAGGGGCTGATGTCAGACAGCTGAATGCCTCAGACGTGCTTGGGAGAAAGGGAAACAGGTCACCAGATGACTGTCTGCATCAGTCACCAGATTATCTTTTTATACCTCAATAATTTTTCTTTCTCTGAAGCAAACATGGAACAAAATTGTTCATGATGTTTGAAGGTTTCATCTATAGTATTTGTTTTTCAGCCTAGTGGACCTAAAAGCAAGCCCATGTAGGACATCATAGTCCTGCTAATGAAGATGTTATCTCTGGAAACTTTCTGCATTACTCAGCATTAATGCCTTCCAGCCGCCAAATAGTGGTATGTGCTACACTGATTCTTTTAATTAAAATAGCTCGTCCGTTACTGCTTCTGTCATGTAGGCATGATGAGACAGACCTGTAATGATATCTTAAAAAAAAGTCACAGTAAATATTTTTGTTGTATAATGATCTAGTTATTTTTGTCTTCTAAAGAACTTGTTGCCTTACCTGACTTCTTTGTGAACTGGCCAGTTGTATCTTTACTCACACAAATTATCTTTAATGGTTCAGCAAATTACCTTATTTTTCAGACTGTTCTGTTTCTACCTGTTAGCTCATGGTAATGTTCAAGGATATGGGATTTGACTCCTTTGATGTTTTCTTACAAAATTAACCATTTTCCTGTTTGAACAAGAACACTTAAATATTGGCAGTACAAGTGATGTGAGCCTTGAAAGAAGTCAGGATTTTAAAGTTTGGCAGAGAAAGCTTTGCTTATAACTCAAGTAGTATCTCGTGTCTTTACCTGGGGTGAGGACAAAACAAAATAAAACTTCAGTCCTGCTATCAGTCTTTGGGGCTGTTCAGACAAATCTGGTGAAGCTCTGGGTTTGATTCACTACAGGAGAAAGAAGTTGGCAGAAATTTCTGTTATCCAAAATCACTGTTTGAACTACCCCCTTAGCATATATTTCTGTGTCCAGTTTTCATTTATTTCCTACGCATAACACAGAACTGCTAGAATGGAGGGTCAGAGGGGGTCTGTTTTGGGCACTAGTCAATGCAGCATGTACCCTCTGGCCTCATTCTCTCAGAAATTAGCCTTGTTAATACCCTGCTTTATCCTTGCGTTACCTTCTGATTCTTACAGCTGTGTGAGTACTCTTATTCTGGCTCGCGCAGATACACAACAGTCATCAATGATTTCTCAGCACTTCACACTATTCAGACTTCTGCTAATTCTGGGAACTATTTGACTGTAAGGGACTAAATTTGCCCGAGGATGTATAGTTTGCTAGTGACCCTGGGGACAGTCAGTGTAGGCAGAGTTGGAGAGGCAATTCACGTGTGTGCATGCACATATGTTCAAGGCTTGGAACATGGAGCGCTCAGCCTACGTGAAAAGAGCAACAGTATTTCCCATAAATAGATGACATTTATAGTATTATTTTCAAATACACTATTCCCATATATTTTTTTCTGAAATAAGAGTATAAAAGGTTATGAAGAGTAATCTAAAATAGTAGGTATTATGGAAAATGGGAATTTCTGAAACAGAGAGGGACATAGATATAAAATGCTTTCACCTTTAGGCCAAAAATCTAATTGCCAGGAACTTTGAACACCAAGGTTGCAATTCATTACTTTCACATGAATGTGTACAGACTTTTTCCGATATTGTATTCTGTAACAATGTCTGCCTAATTATCAGACGACTGTTTCAAAATGTTTTGATTTTCTTCTTGAAATGTGAAATACATTTTTTTAAATTTGGCATTACAATTTCAGATGTCTTCCTGCAAAAAACTGATTGCAGTGCAAATACTGTTTAGATAAACAGGTTGCTTATCTGAAATGTTGGTTTTCCTAATACTTGTTAGGACACTGTAGAGTAGTTCCAGTCCAAAATTGCCATAACTTTTTTCCCATCCTATTTTCTACAATCCTGACTCTCTTGTTCTGTCCGTTATCCAGATGCCCTTCATTACCAAGATAATTCTCTGAACAGCTGCAGCAGTGTTGGGAAATGCCACCTGAAATTGGAAGACAAGATCAAGTTTTGAGAAGAGATAATTTTTTATTTATTAGTTTACAATAAGCTGTACCCTCTTTGGCAAGAAACAAATCAACGCAGAGACTTTTATCAGCTGTTTGGCTGGCATTAGGGTCATGCTTCCTAATAGGTAAGCAGAGAACCACAAATGAACAGAAATGTGCTTCCAGGGAGCACTTTAAAACATACTTGCTGCCTTTAGGTACATTGGACTTTAAAAGTATAACAAAATGAAGAATTTTATCAGTACCAGTACCATCTATAAGATAGAAATGGAGACTTTAATAGTGCTAATTATGTGCAGATAAACTGTCAAAATATTCTGCTAAATGAACAAGTAGGTGTCCACCTCAGTGACTGAGCAGTTAACTATCTGCACACAGATGGGGTAATTACACACATGTATTTGTGTAGTACCACAAGACCATGTTTCACACATAACTGGGCTAAATATCTTCTCTGTTTGCTTTCCAAGATCTTGATACAGACTGCAGCAACGTCCAACAACAGTGGGTAAGTCCCCTAACTGTAGCCCCTCTCTCCCTTCCATGTTAGAGAGTCTTCGCAGAAATTTTTGTTTGAAAGAATCCAGGTAGCTATTGCTTGTCAGTCTGTCTTGTTTATCATAGTCTTGAGCTACTAGTTAAGAAAATGCCAGAGATAGAGGGGTCTTCTACAGCAAAAATGTAACCAAGTTCACCAAAGTTGATTTCCATCTAAAACAAAGAAATAAACCCACCAGAAATTCAAGCAGGACAATCCTAAGAGCCTTTTAAAGTAAAACTTTTTGCTCTATCTGGATAGACACAAGAATGCCTGAGATATTGAGTTTTGGTTTCCGATTAAATTCTGTAGTATTTGGTAAAATACCTCTATCCCTTTAAAGTTAGAATATATATGTATATAAAATTATATGTAAATCAAACAGTTTTGCCTTAGTGAAGCTAGGTTAAAAACATTCTCTAGAAGCATAAACCACAGGAACAGAAGCTGAAAAAAGCATTCATTGAAATTCATGTCTCTGGAATTTATACATTTATATAACAAGTGTGTTGTGCTCTTTCAAACTGTTGAGCTAAAGTCTTTACTTTGCAAAGATGATCCACTGTCTCCCCCCCACACCTACAATCCTTAATTTCAAGTAAAACCCATCTACTTATCTCTAGTGATTACTTTTTAATTACCTTGAGTGCCTTGATTCTGTTGTTAAAAAAGTTTGAGCTGTCCAAGTCAGATTGTATATTGAAAAATCGCTAGTTTGTGAACTAGAACTGAAGTCAAAGCTTTGACAATTGATCTCAGAAAAAAATTACCGAGGATTGTGGGGATTTTGCTCTTGCAAAACACAATGACTTTTCAGGCCTCCAAAGATGCAAAATTCTTTCAGTGACATGCATTAGTGATAATCAGTGTGTGTTGCTATGGTTCAGTAGAAGTCAGCACTGAACTTCATAAAACTCTTTCAACCTTCCCTCTTCAACAGTATAAATGTGAAAGTAACAATAAATCTTGTGGACAATTACTTCCACATCTATTGGCAGTCATTCAGCTGCAATATGAACAGCATTGTGCACGATGTGTGCAGCACAGCCAACACCCATTAACTATCTCCCTAGTTTCTCCTGTGACTTGGAGAACATGTTATTTTTCCCCAGTGAGCAGCCCTTTCAAATGTTGAATTAGTAATATTAGCACCAAATACTACTAATTTGTCAGCCAGGCTGTGTTTTTCCAAAGTGTTCACAATGGGGTCTGATAACTGCTTTGTAGTGCAGCAGAGCAAAGATGAAAATTCAAAAACTTTTGTAAATCATTTATATAAGACATAAAGAAGCGGTGTAAAATTCATTTTTTTACTATTACAGTAGTCAGTATGCATCAAAAAAACAAGTGGAATTTTAGCTCTATTGAGCAACAAACTTAAATGCATGCTAATATGGAAGCATATACACAAGTTCTTTGAAGAAACAGAGCTAGAACCATTTTTAACAATACTAAATACTCATTCCAAGAGGACATTATCAGGACCTCTACATTTTCAGATTTTAGTGGCTAGCTTAAATAATATTTATGAAGAAGAAAAGAAACCTCTCTGGTATAAATAAAAAATTTCTATTGTGTATCATGCATTTATTGCTTGCACACAGTTTTCATCTACATCAGTATGAAATCTGAGCAAATAATTGTGTAGCATATGAAACTGAAAAGCACAAATGGATCAGGGTTGATAGTCTTATTTTTCTAATCAGTTTGCCTATCCAATTCCTACAGGCAAATGCACATAAGCACTTAAATGTGAAAAGATACACACATAGATAGATAGACCTGTATCTAATTTTCATAAATACATAGATATCTACCATCAGTAAAAACATGGCATTCAATAGGCAACTGAGATTTGCTGTGGACATCTGAAAAATTAATTCAGCTTCTTTCTTTACATGAAATTGTTTATTTTCAATTCATGCTTAGTCAAATACAGCATATGAATGATATATAAGTAGGGGTTGTTACAGCTAAAGCTATCCATAGTTTTCCCTACTGCAAGATTCACACTGAGTCAACATTAAGCCAACTGATTTAGTACAAGGAGGGAAAGGGAACCACCTTGGTGGCTAGGGAAGATGTATAGGAAGTCTTTGCTGGAATAGTCTAAAAGTTGGAAGGAAGCTTTGAATTATGTGTGATTACCCAAGGAGTTTTGTCCACATCTGTATAGCACTTCTTTTTAAAGAGAGAGGATGTAATCTAACTGAAGACTGGATTACATTATGGGAATACTGACTGCAGAGAGAGCATATGTTACTGAGTAGCTTTTTTATCTTGCACTCCCTGAAAGGTTCATCACTTCCAAGACTGGAGAGCTGGCTGCCACATGCTGGGAAGGGCCACAGCATGGGACGCTGGATGCTGCCTTCTGTGACTGCCAATCATTTCTCAAGTGGACTAATGAATCAGTTCCAATTTCTAAAGGAGTCAGAGATTTCCACTGAGCCTCTCTCATCTGCAACTCAAATGTCCTTCACAGGTTTTCAAGTGAATAATTTCTGGACTTGGATACAATTTTAGGATGACTTCCTGTGTTGCTTTTGTGTACTCTGAAAGTTATATTATAGGAAAACTTGTAATGTAGGAAAAACTGTATGTCATTCCTGGTTTATCAATGTTGAATAAAAAAAAAAAAAAGAAAAAATACACTGGGATTGCAGACTGTGGGGTAGGTTGTATTCTAGGAGTTATCACCGATTTACTTGACTCTAGGCCAGTCACTGGCAAACAGTTTCAGTGCTATATAAACTGGATATCTAAATCCATTTTAGACAACTGGCCTGATTAACACCCACAGTTCTCCCCAAAATAGTCACTCAGGCAGTTCCTTACAGATTTGATAATCTGGAGAGAAGAACATTGCCCAGGGATTCTAGAAATAAAATAAATTTCATTACTCTCTAAAATGTGCTCTGAGATGCTTAACATTTAGTTCCCAGTTCTGTCATTAACCTTCCTGGACCCATTGTGTACGTTGTGGAACTAACACAATTTTGACTTCTAGATTTTTGGCATGTTAGCCAATATTTTTAAAACAATGTAAGATTTTTTGATGGAGATTTCTACATAACATAAATGTACAGCCCCTTGCAGAATATATTAGATACTACCCCTTTCTTTTATTTTACTTGAATTTGGATAAAAAGAGTTAATGGAATTATCCAGCACTAGCAGAGCTGAAGCAAAGATATTGGTTGTAAAAACTGCCCCTTGTGCAAGAATCTTATTTTTTTTATTGAATTCAGTCTTCTGTTTTATGTTCAGCAATTGCCCTGTGCTTAATTCCCTCATAAGGATCACAAAAAAAAGGAGGAAAAAAAGGAAAATATAGGAATATGTGCTGTAAATATTATGTTCACATATTTTTTCCCCACAAAGAAAAGGAAACTGCTAGAAATGTTGATTTGTTTTAAACCTTTCAACAATTGGAGATTATTGAAATACTAAATTACTGGCACACAAGAGAACTAGATGGCTGTTGTTCCACATTTACAACACAAACCAAATGATGGCTTGGAAAAAAACAACAGCAGCAAATATTTTGGGTCTTAATTATCAGGCTGAAAAGGCTGATGAACAAAAGAGAGAAAGGGGGGAATGTGTGGAATAGTGAATGGAAGGACAAACATGTTAAAAAAATTTTAAAGCCTTTGTCAGGCTCAAAAAGAGAAACAGACTTAATTATTATTTTCTCTTCTTTCCATTTTGGGAGCTCTATCTGAAACTATAACTTACAAAGCGCAATTATAAACAAATGGCACCCAGCATGAATACTTCTCTGAGGTTTGATCGTCTCATCCTTGGCTCTTACATCAGCACAATGATGTGTTACCCATTGGAAACCAGCATGACTAGGAGTGTATAAGAGAAGCCATGCAGTGATTTAAACCTATAGCTTCATTTATCTGCTCCATATGGAATTGCAGCCTGGACAATAGTATCAATCCACTAAAATGAAGGGCTTATTCCAATGAAACCTGGCTAGATTAGTTAAAATATTCTGCAATTCATGGAGAACAGAGGAGAATATGGAAATAATTTCCTAGAATAATCCAGAGAATTACTTTATGTTTCTGATATAGATCGCTGGGGAAATAATTTAAAGGTTTTCTTAAATATCTTCCATTTTCTATTATGAGCCTTTGGATTTCCACAGTTTGAGAGAAGTGAGATATTGTGGCTTAGAAAACTAATTACAAAACATAAAAATGCTCAACTCTAATGGAACAAGTCAGACAGAAAAAAAGATTTCCATACAGAAAGATCAATGTTGGAATGGAAGTTACAGGTTTTACGTAAGTGTCTTCCTCTCAACATCTTTGTTATATATTTTCTTTGTTCCTGTTAGCTCACTAATTAGCTGTGATTTTTTTAATGCCCCTTACCCTGGGTTAATTTTGTCTAACTCAACAGCAGGGGTTTGTGTAATAATAATTCACATAGCAATGTCAATGATTAAAATCCTTTCATTAACATGGTACCTAAAAGATAATGAATGTGAAGCTTTTAGCTAATCCAATCTCTAGGCTCAGAAAGCAGTTTTTGCAGGAAAAAAATAATCCTTGTACAGATTAACTTCTGCCAGCAGAACAAATGAGATCTTTGTTTGGGTGTATTACAAACACAAAGAAATACAAATCAAAGAGCATTTATTATGAATACAATGATGTAGCATGCTTCTTTTGACAAAAGAATGCTAATAATGTACTTGAGGAATGCAAAACAGGCATTCAGAAGTGCTAATTTTCTGGCATTTTTTGTAGACAGCACTGTCAAGGCACAGATAATCAGCTAAGGGGGTCAGAGTGCCTTGAGCTGAATGTTGTCAGAGATGTGCCGGAAGGTGCTTTGGGCTGGATACGTCATTTCTCTTCAGCCTCTTCAAGAATTTTAAACAGATTTATCTGTCAGGATACAAGAAGTGTGGTTCAGTAATTAGGGACACAAGATGAAATACCATTCTGGAAAGTTTTAATAACTGTTCTATGAAACTTGCTATTTTTTTCTAAAAAATACCTTTCCACCTACATTCTAATGGTTCTTACATTTCATTTTTACTAATTGCAGAAGTTGTTTGCTGGTTGAATTCATCCCCATACACATAGCATAACTAATAAAGAAAGGTACCTTAGCAACAGCAGCAGAGTAACAACATTGAGAAGACCAGTAACTCTCATTCAAATCAGTCACAGCATTCTTCCCTTAGTATATTGTGCTTTCGCTTCTATAAGTCAGATATTGGTTTTGAAAACTAATATATAGTGTATCTGTATTTTCTGCCATCCCATTGTACTATATATCTGGATTTTTTTTAATGTCAAATAACATTTGTACAATAGCCAACTAATTTACATGAATAAATTCTGGTTTTAACAGTTTTAATTAAAAACTAGGAAAAAACTATTCTTGACATCAACTTTCCTAGTTAAGATTGTGGGATTTTTGTACATTTTTAAACTGTTTTTTGCTAGTGTGATGGAAACTTCTAAATCTCAAGTTAAGGGATCATGCTGCAAACACTCCAGTAAATCTGTGCCTTTATGTATGTAGATGCTGTCATTGAAGTCAGCTGTGTACTTGCTAAGCATTTACTCTATTAAGGTTTTCAGCAATTGATCAACATGAACAGAATTCCTCAACAAAAGAGCTCAGCTGACATTTTCAGTGGGGTGATAGTCAAATGGGTCTTTCAGATTGTCTCTCTGCTGTGTCATTCACTCAAGTAAATAATTCAAGAAGGAGGTCAGTGAATGGGTAGTTAGTGTGAACACTTGCTGCAGCTGTAGCTTCTCTGTAATTTTCCTGTGGATAATTTCATATATTTTTGTCTTTAGTGCATTGCTTTTCCCATTGCTCTCATAAGCACAAATAATTGCTTCCATTTGTTAAAGGGAAGAAAGCAGAAGATAACCCCCTAGAAAGCTGAGTCACTAAGCTGGTTACTAAAATTAATATAAATATGACTAAGTAAAAGTTTCATCTGAAAAAGGCTACAATATGAAAGCTGAAATAAATGCTTTTGTGTAAGAGACTGCCAAGGCAAAGCTTCAATGTTTGATTTGCCCAGCAAGATGCAGAATCTGTGAAAATTCTTAATCTCATGTATGTAAACAGAAATGGACTATATCTTGTTAATTTTCCTCATATTTTGGCTTACAGGCAATAACAGCCTGGTAAATTCGGCAGAACTCTGAGCAGAGTTCTACACACTGTGTAACTTGCGTTATAGATCTCCTCTCCAAAAAATCCTGCACTGATCTCTATGGATTCTTATTTCCCATAATGCCTTGCAGCCTGAAAAAGTGAGAAGAAAAACTGTCTTCTCCAAGTAAAACCATATTGCAAAATGCGGAGCAACCACAGGCTTTTTGAGCTCCACTGGTGAGGTCGGTTGCTAAGTGGATGCTTTCAGCACTCGGCTAATTCCAGGCTGATGACAAAACAGCAAGATGCTAGGACTTGTGTAGTGATACGGCTTCATACTGGGACCAGAGAAAAGTTTTAGAAGGTGCAAGAAAAGTGTGTAGGTGCTTTGTGACTGAAGAGGGAATGTGGTGCATAAAGCAGTCACAGTTTTAATGCAGTTACACCCACATAGGTCTGATAAAGTGGAAAATATCCCTTTTTACCTACTTAGAACATAGACAGCTCAAAGGTGACACAAGACCACCTTTCACTCCTGCCACACTTTCATGTTCACTCTTGGTACATCTCTGTGTTCCACACCAGAACATAGTTTATCCCCTGTTACACAATCCAAACAACAATTTTGTATGATTCTTCAGATTTTGTTGGCAAAACTCTGTAAGTTCTTCCTGAAGAAGTAGCATATTAAGTTCATGATTATAATTATTTATTCTCTTACAGCAAATGCTTCCTAGACTCTTAATAACATCACTAAATACCACAAAAGGAATTCAGTGGCCCAGATAGACTCAAATCAGTATTTCTGTTTTGTCAGAGAAAATGAAAAGGCTAACCCAGGCCCCTCAGAAATTCTCCTGGTAGTGTACTTTTAAAATGCCAATTTGTATCTGTTTAGTATTGAAGTACTATTTTCTGATTTAATATTGAAGTAATATTTTCAGGTTTTTTGGGTTTATGTTTAGTATTTTTGGACCACTTGAGTAGTCATGGAAAAAGAAGTGCCTGACAGACTTCTCACTTCTTTTCCAGGGATGTTCTCTCAGCAACGTATTTCACTAATTTCCTCTCCCTCTTTTCCGTTCTGACATGCAATGCTCCCCTCACCCTTCCAATAATAATAAATGTTTCTAATCAATAAATCTGTTCCTAAAAGAATAGGCTCAAATGGTTCGACACCCTGACCTCCATCTCTCTGTCCTGGATGAGCTGTGCTCAACTGAGACATAGACCTATCAGGAGATACCTGCTTCAGGATCTCTTTTATATCAAGCTATGTTAATCGTATCTTATTGAATTGAAAAATGCATATATTATAAGAGTTACCAATCTCATTTCAGCCTGCAGATGTGTGTGTCTTCAGTAAAGACTACTAATAAAAGAACCAGACCTATTGTTCCTGTATATATTTTGCTGTTATGATAGACATTTCAACTTCTATGGCAGGTATATGTATATATACCTGTATATGATGAAAAAGAGAGGAAATCAAGTGCAATTAAATATATACAATTGCATGGTGGGTGAAGGAGATATTTTTTCCCTAGAAAATATTTTGAAGCAACTTATTCCTGTATGGGGACCATCCTACAGTTACTAGAAAGGCACTGGAACAACTTGATTTTTAATTATTGGGGTTTTTTTATTAGATATCTCAGGGGTCTACTTTAAAAAGGAAAAGTAGTGAAATAAGAAAATAAAAATACCTGCAGAGATTGAAATAATTATTAGTAATTTTTTTTCGGAAATATCTGGTTGGGCTGTTATGGCTTCTAAGTGTGTTGGGCTTTTGAGAGTATGTCTCATTGTGGAGTTTATAAGAGGCCCTGCTGAAACTAGCGTAGCACTGTCAATGTCCTTCTTGTCTGGGCTGGGATTTAATTTCGATACATCACTTGCAACCAAGACAACCTTGGCATTGCAGTTTGTCACACTTTTTTATGAGCTCTGTCTCACGAAAGTGTATTCTTCCCAGCCTACAGCCATAGCCTTCTAGTCTGGAACAAAACTCTTGCACGTAATGAGAAAAGTAAAATCATACCAGAAAAAATTAATGGCCAGTCCTTTCTACTGGCTTTGTAAAGACTATGACCTCAGAAAAGCTGAATCAGTGTTCATGCTCCTACTTCTGCCTGGAGCCGTACAAGATTTCATACTTCTATAAATTTGGTTCAGGGGAAACATATTTATGCAGCCAAAAGCCAATAGATGTGTAGGTCAGGATTTGGTCTCACAGGTCTAAAGAATACCAGTATTTTCTTAGCCTGGATTTGATAGAAGTAGGTGTTCTGCCGACTACAGTTTGTATCTTGTCCTTGTGGTCGACCTTGCTCCCAGTGAATCTTGTTGACCTCTTTCACCTACGGTATGGCTGTTGTGGCTCACCTTACGATCTTCATGTACCGTAAGTCCAGACAGAGATTATTGCCTCAGTCTGACAGGCTTTGGAACAGCTAAAGGCAAATGCTGAGAGGGAAAGTAGGGGAGATTTATAGTATAGAGATATGCACAGTTAAAGTTTTCTTGATTCCCTAACCAAAAGATTGTGACGGTTTCTGCTTTGTGGAACAGAAACACAGGACAGACCATAATTCCTTAGAGTAACTATTCTAACATGTAACTCTTTTGGAAATATAACTCTGAAACTACTCTTTGCTGTCTCCAGTAGGGACAATAGTTGCATATCGCAGAAAGGTCTGATTCCAAGAGGGAAAACCATCACTCTCCAAGTAAGAAAACTGAAAATGTTTTGAAAGGATTGTTTAATTTCAGTGGTTTTCCCTTTGAGAGAAAATATTAAATGTATGGAATTCGACTTAAAAAAGAGTTTCTATTGGAAATGCTGTCACTTTAATGATTACTTGAAAATGCCACTGTCTTACTATTTTTGACAGGAGTTGAGATACTGTGTTTGTGACCTATTGTACTGTAGGAGTTGTTTTATTGTCCATTGTTCAGAAAATCTCTGTGTGGTGAAGGAAGCGGAAGAAGAGATGACTGGCAAAAATAAATAAACAGTCAATACAGTCTTGCGCTGCAACCTGTGCTTCTTTCCTTACTATTCCTGAAATAATGAGATACTTAAGACGTATCTGAGTACTACAGTATGGTTTAAATCATAGAAACATACTCCTCTGATCGTCAGGTGACGATTTTATTCTTCATCTTGGACTGGAAACTAAACAGGAGTCCATAATTAACTGATCCTTGCAGAATTAGATGGCATTAAATTGAGTTTATTTTAATAAGCTGTACTACTCGCCCAAATGAAAGGCTCAGTGCTCTGAAGGACCTTCTGAAAAGAACAAGGAATAAGCTCTGTACAACCAATATCTTTTCTGTTAATATAAGTTATTGATGTAATTATCTATGGGTAAAGAATAAGAGAAATGTAGATAAGCCAAATACGTCTTTAAAAACATATAATAATAGTAATTGCTGCATATCCTTACATCAGAATAGGAAAAAAAGAGAAGGAAGAATTAAACTAGGCTATAGGAAAGAAGATATATTATAAAGAAAAAGAAAGTATAAGCACACTTGTTGGAGTTTCTTAGGTTCAAAAATGTACTTCGATGTGACATTCACTATCGGCCATCACAAACACTGGAAATGCACATGCAGTCTTGTTAACAGAAGATTTCTGAGCGAGGATTTTAGCCTGCAGCATCTTGAATTCACTGCCAGAACCATTCTCCATCTCCCCCCCTTCCCCTCCCCAAATTCATGTCTGTCTTGATTTCACATGGGTAGAACAATTTTTGGACTTCATTTATGCTCATGTAATTTAACTAGATGGGTCACCACCAAATGACGTGGGCGATGTGTTTCTGCCTTTTTCAGCACTTCCAGCTCTTTGTGGTCCTATATCGTGATGAACCCTAAGTTAACCTAAGTCTCTCCCACGAAACATTGCAGAAAACTAATCCACTGTAACTCAGAAACCACTTTAAGAAAAGGAACAAATTCCAAGGCAGTAAGTTACGCTACTTGGAACTCAGAATTACATAGATTACTCATACTGACACTCATGAGTACAAAATGGGCACATACATTTGTGCAACTGAGATGGAATAAGGCATAGGAAAGATATAAATAGGATATGATCTGCTTTTAGCATACATCCTGCAAGTAACTGCTTTATTGGTTCTACTCCTCTCAGTAATTTTCAACATCAGTAGGTCAAACTCAGTATCAATGTTTCAATTATATGCTGGTAAATGATGCTATGATAAATCTTAGGGACTCCCCTGGAAGAAAGCTAAAAATTATATCAACTAAGAACTCTTTCTGTATGTATTTAGATACATTTCTGAATTTGATGTTATCTGTGTTCATGTCAATACAGATCACAGTAGATAATTTCATTGCAGAATACATTACTCTTAAAATCATCTCATATTCACTGGGTGGTATCAGAGTGGTCTTTACTCTGCTGCGATTCAATGGTGGTGATGGTGTAATGATGGACATCAATACAGTGGCAGAAAAAAGGGACACACAAGTCATCCTGAGTGTAATAAATGCTTGAGAATTTGACAATAACAATTTGAGAGTCGACAGGGAAGCCTGGCACGATGAAGTGCGGTGAATCAGGATGATCAAATGATTTTATTAGTTTGCTTTTATTAGTCAGATCTATTTCCATTTTTTTAATATGACTAGGGAAAAAAGAAGTAATTGTAATCAGTTTATCAAATACAACACTGGCAGAGAGTATGCCACTGGTAACTTGATTTTGTTCTAACTGAACACACTACGTTTTGACTAATCTTCAGCATCCAAGATCGTCCCTTTTAAAATGTTGGGGAGATGAGTCAGAGTAATAGTTTATTTGTTTTGTTTGGATGTTTTTTTTAAAATAATCTCAAAATATGTTCCAGAGCTGGCCTCATTGTTTCTAGCAGACATGGGACAGACGAAGCTTAAAAAAGTGAAAAATATTTCAATTTATTTTCAGACCACAGACCGAGAGTCTACCATGGGTGGTCACAGTGGAAGCTTTGCCAGTGTCTCTGCCCTCTCCCCCGTCATGTGAACTTCACCTAATATAATCACGTACTCAGTGGGAGAGAAGGGATTCTATAACTGTGATAGCTAATGCCCAAGGCTCCCCTAAGCAATGATGAACAATTATTATAAACTATTCCAAATTATAGACAGTAGGCACTGTGATGGAGACTTTTGTAGACTGGACTGAGACAATTACCAAATGAAGGAAAATATTATTATTTTAGGAAATGTAACATTTTAATACATTGTGAAAAATGATGAAGGAATAATAAATGGAGAGCATAAAAAGAGCTAATAATAAAAAGGAGCTTGGTGAGAAATCCCGCTGTCATATTTGCATTTACCCTGAAACTAATGCCGTGCACATTTTTGAATGCAAATAATTCACAAGAGGAAGCAAAATGAGGATGTTAATAATCATTTTTCCCTTAATGAGAAGCTGTACTTTGATTGAAAGGAGCTTTAAGGTGGCCTAAACTAGGCCTAACAAAGGAGGTTTTTTTTTGGAGACTTTAAAGGAATGAGTTAGAATAATATTCTGTCACTTAAAATCCCCAGCATTAACGTTGTTATCACAAATCTTATTTCAAATTAAGAGAGACATGTTAGGAAAATTATTCATTCCATGTGGGATTTTTATTTCGCTTTGGCTGTTAACTCAAAATGCTTTTTCTTTTGGGAACAGCTTAAGTTTTTAGGTTTCTCTTCTTTTTTTTAAATCTCATTCACAAAATACATTGTTATATGGGCTCCTTATCTCAGGACTTCCACACCAAGGCTCTAGGTTGCCCTCCTCATTCTTTACATAGTGAAGGCTTGTTAGTCCAAGATGGCTTAAATGTACACTGGCCTCCTGAATTGACTGCAGTATCTGTCTTCTTCCTGCTGCTTATAAATGCTCATGTGTTTTGTATGAAATACTTTAGTGAATTAAAACTACATTAATTCAGGTTTGAAAACACCATTTCCAAATATTAAGAATATGGAAATTACATTGGATTAGACTGGAGACACCTTGCCAGTGTTGGCCAGCACCTTATTATCCACTCAAGGCAATAACTAAGTGGGTATAATTCTATTAAATTAAACACATTTTCTAGTAAAAGTAGGTGAAAAGGATTGATTTGTCCATGTATGGCCTGAATCCTATCACTCTCCCCAACAGAGGAGTATAGTATAATTCTCTGTGAGTCATCATCAACACACCGAAGAGCTAATCAAACATCCTTCACTGTCATCCCATGTATGCTGTAGGACAGGAGTTATGATTTCTGTGAGGAATTCCAGCAAACGGGGTTTGATTTCTTTCCATGTATTTGTTTTCATGAGGTATTTTGAAAACAGCCAGTGGGTTACGTATGTTCTACACTGCATGTGGTATGTGGCTGATCACTGATGTGTCATGTGATGCACTCTCTCTTTGATGGCAACTCTTTTAAACAGAAAAATGTAAAATGAATATGGTGAAGCAAATAATAAATGGGAGTAGCATAAGGACCCTGAAGTGAGAAGTGCCCCACCCCCTGCAGGCAGTCACACAGGCTGCCTGCTCCAGCTCTGGTCACTTGGACCCAGACATCCCTCCCCACTATGTAAATGGGGGCAGCTATTCTATTTCAGCCACCATTTTGTGGCAGGGAGCTTATGCTCAGTTATCAAACATACTTTTCAAGTATAAAATTCCTCACACAGTTCTGTGAGATACGACAATTCATTTGAATGTTTAGATTGAATCTAAGAGGGCAAATACAATTTAATTGAACTGTGGCTTACAAAATCAGAATAAGTTGCCACTAATAATTTTTTTCTGCAGTGACCATTGAGATGTAGTGTCCCTTCACAGGGCATAATTAATATTGCCTGTCATTAAGATGCACCATCGTTCTTATATTGTCCTTAATTCCTTTGATTTGATGCTCCTCATTACTCATCACCTGGTAATTGCACGGCACGATAGACGTAAATATTTGCAAATAAAAGCAAATGGTGACGTAGGGATTGTTGTTAGCATTTTATACAATTAGTTTCTTTGTGAACTGAGCTAGGTAATTGTCTTGGCCTTTGCAACACTGAAACTAAGCAGGAACAAAGTTCAGTAAATAAGATTAATTTTGTTCTGTATGCCAACCTTACACAGTTAGGTAGTTTTCTGTTCCATGTTTATAGCTTTTAAAGACATTATGGTACCTCCAATATTGGCTTGGTTAATTCTCCCAAACAATGCATGAAAATAGTTTGGTGATAATAATGACTAAAGATTGTAACATATTTTTTAATTAAAGAAACATTTCTTTGATTCTTTCCCCTGAGGTTTTTTCAGGCTTCTCATTAATGTTGCAGCACGATTATACCTTCAGGTTGATCAACCAAAAATTGTCATCTCTAATGGTGCAATGTTGCCATGTTTCTCATGTTGTGTTGCATTAACTCCACAAGTAATCAAATTCAAATGCACTCAGTTGGATTACTCAATTAAATGTTAGCCAACATTGAGCATGGCTGAGTATCAATCTCAGGAACAGCTTCCCAATCATCTGAGCAAGCACTTATTTAGATCTCATTCTGTAACGGCTAATCTGTCTTGAACTACATGTGTGAGATTCATCCATGAGGTTGTTTGTGTGCATAAACACATGCATAAATCTTTCCTTGGTGAAGGCCATACAAAGTGTAACTAATGAAATGAAATTATTTGTCCTCTTTTAGGTTGCTAAGTATTTATTTCTCTTAACAACTATGTGTGATTTTATGGGCTGGTTTCTGATTATGTGTTAGACTTAGAAAAATATTATTTCATGTGTCTATGAAACAACGCTTAGTAACTCTTTTCAGTTTTATTTTCTTAATGGTAGTATAACAGTTCTTATATTTGTGGAATGGCTTCCCCAGCATTTGACAACTTTTAGCTCAATTTTAATAGGTTACAGGTTTAATAGTTTAATAAAGTTTTCTAATGTGTGTTCACAGTGCTGCTTATATATACTGAGGTATTCACGCAAAGCTATAAAGCAATCATTGTACACAACAAAAGACATTCTTTAAGCATACATATAGATCAATTTGGAAACTATTCTGCCTGAAAAGACACTTATATGCAGTTCATGGATTTCATTTTGAGGAAAATGCATGTATATTAGGAGTGGTAGATACACCAGAAGGCTGTGCTGCCATTCAGCGTGACCTGGATAGGCTGGAAAGCTGGGCAGAGAGGAACCTGATGAGGTTCAACAAGGGCAAGTGCAGGGTCCTGCACCTGGGGAGGAAC
>Ga0065711_1038992_pt1 | contig 18230 bp, 11 predicted proteins | sample Hoacrofraction12_FD_59098 | JGI IMG/M metagenome (GOLD analysis project Ga0065711, IMG submission 59098) | Hoatzin crop microbial communities from Cojedes, Venezuela - Epithelial fraction 12 v2 (version 2) | ecosystem: Host-associated > Birds > Digestive system > Esophagus > Crop | place... | reverse complement strand
CCCTGCATTTGTCTTTGTTGAACCTCATCAGGTTCCTCTCTGCCCAGCTTTCCAGCCTATCCAGGTCACGCTGAATGGCAGCACAGCCTTCTGGTATATCTACCACTCCTCCCAGTTTGATGTCATCAGCAAACTTGCTGAGGAAGGCTGCAGCTGGTACGACGAGCAGCCCAAATGCTCGTCTACAGGCTGGCACGCTCTGCAGTCCGGCAGAGAGATGCAAGCTACACACAGACACGCTCCTCGAGGTGATCAAAATCAACCAACCAACCGAACTGTTTCTCAGGAACAGTACACAATCCTGAGGGAAAGGGTGGGAAGAACTGTGGACTGGGACTAAATACCCACAGTGCCAGTACTGGTGGTATAGTCCCCACATTGGTGTTCAGAAACGCAGTTGACTTAGTTGACAAAAGGGAACGTCCCCAGTGTGTGCCATTAAGGACAGCTCCAGGCTGTAAGACAGCAAGAAGAGAGAAAACGGATATCAAGCAAAGAACCTACAAATCTGAGTACTTCCAAGCTAACCAAACCTTTTGGGATAGGGCATTTGGGCTGTGAAAGCCAATTTCTTCATGAGTTTTAGAAGTAAACAAACACATTTTCACCACACTACTCTATAAGTCAAGGTACTTCTTTCACATTTGCTTTCACAGCACAGTGGAGAATGAATGACAACGTATTCGTTTCACCATGACCACCCAGTTAGTTTATGACAGAATTTAGAGATCATTTTGCCCATTCACCAGAACAAAAGGAGCCAGACAAAGCCGTTGTTCCGGCTCCACCTCAGAAAGCACGCATTGCTTGCTTTCCTGGCACACCACCTCTCTCCTCACTCCACCGGCTACACCAAGTGAAAGCATCTGAAGAACTCGCCTGGTAGCGTAGAACACATGACAGGCGGATGGTCACAGAATACGGCTCATCTCTTAATAGAGTGCAGAATTTAAAATAGAAATGTATCACCGCTTTCACAAAGAATAAGTGGCAAAGGAAAATAAGCTTCAAGCAAAATCCTGCCTTTGGATTCTCACAGAACCAAGAAGGAAGCCAAACAAATCCATGGTCTCTCATGACTGATGTCTTGGCCCTCCACCCAGAGCCTTCTTTCTTTCCAGTGCCATATTTTGAGGCAAATACTAATGCAGAGTCAGCTTATTAAGATATACGGGCTTATAACCTCCTTGAAAAATCCAGAGTATATTGTTTTGTACTGCCTGGGACCCTAGTCCTGATCTGGAGAACAGGCACTACTGTGATTTCACAACTGGAACCCCAGTTGTGATCCCTCTACTTCTGACTTCATTCACAAGCTACCCCACTGACTTCAATGAGGAAAAAAACAGGAAAGGTGTTAGCCTTCGTAATTGAAGGGAACAGAATCTGAAGCCTATTAATCCCAAGAGCCATCTGATCACAGAACAAACCAAAAATATTGTATAACAAAAAGGCAGGTGTTACTTGATGATAAAAAGCTTGTCTTTTCACTAAGTCATTAAGAAATGCATAAGGCATATCTGGATTGTCTGCACTTCAAAATATTTACACATCTTGCCTGCCAGAATTTCAAATGAAATATTAACAAGTTCTTAAATCCATCATTCTCATCTACAAAAACAGTTTCCGAAAGCTGATCAGTCCATTGCTCCGTGGATCCACCAGATCTACTTCTAAATGGAAATGGAACGGCACAGTTGGACTCCATATAAAATAATTTATGATATTCAGAATATGCAACATATGTGCACACAAATAATACATGGTATGCAGTAATGATACACAATGTTTCTACAGTAAAATTTTTACTTGAGTGCTCAAATCATATTACAGTCTTCTTCAAGCAGTGAACTTAAGATAGCACACACTTTCATGAGTCACCTTTCAAAATCTATTTAAAAACAGCCAACAGCATGAAAATCCTTTTTCAGAGTTTTTATAGAAGACTTATCAATTACATTTAAGTTCTAATCAGCAATACATACACCTTAAGTAAGCCTAAGACTTGGACTGAGTGATTTCCCTCAGTTGCTGCTGCAACATTTTTTAAGTGAGGTTTTTGAGTTACAAGACAAAAACCTGCACTAAAGGCATGCAGTGCATTTTGCCCTGTTCTCAGCTGCATTCAGTGTATTGGTGATAGAACTTTTTTTAATCCATCTTCTCTGCAGGAGGGAGTACCATGCCGAGAAACAACCACGTCCGTCAAACAATCAGTAAGCATCTTAAGCCCGGTGTTGAACAACTGCCTTTGTAGTGTTTTACTAATACAATGTTCCTTCTGCAAAAGCTGTTTTCATAAATCCCACTTCTTAATATCCTTGCTAATTGTTTCATGATATTAATTACTTCTGTTAGGATGCAATCAAAAGTTCGCTGGAATAAGTTAGGAATGACAGCCATGGTCTCCTGTGCAAAATGCCTTACTGCTTTGTTTCACTGAACCCCGTAACTGGAGTCAAGGACTGTATCGCTGACCGAAAGCACCTGGCAATTTAAAGAGATAACCTGACTAGGTTGTCAGCATCCTACGAACAAGGGAACAGCGAAAGGTTGAAGTAGGCTAAACAGCCTTTTCCAGAAACATAGGAAAAATCTGAGCCTAGGACAAGCATAAAACAATACTTTCTAGTACACCCTCCCAGCCTCAACCACTATTCATCTCCAAGACTCTTAAATCAGGCAGCATATCATCATTTTTGTCGTCTTCTCCTGCACGCTACAGTATATTTGCCAAACTGAAGGTGGCTAAAACTAATGCAATAAAGACACTTTCCAACACATCCCTAGAAACCACATTACTTGGCCAGGCAGTATTTTGATCAACACCAGATTTGTAACCGGATTTACAATCTTGACTCATGTAAAGACAAAATTTTAAAATAAATTAACTCTTTTGTTCTTTTCTATTTTTCTACAGTTTTAAAGCTAGAAGTTTACTCTCTAACCTGAAGCAGCCATGAAATAAGCAAACAGTCTCATGACACTTACCTGAGTTACAAAGAAGGTATAACCCAGCCCCAGGAGACTTCAGCCCACCTACCCTGACTTGTCACGTGACGAATTCAAAGAGCCTGCAACGTTCTCTTGACTGTGCAGAAGACAGGTTATTTTTAAAAACTGAAGACAAAAACCAACTTCATAATTCGACAGGAAAGAGAAACGTTAACTACAGAAAGAGGAATAAGGTCAATTATAATTTTTAATTAGCTTTCCAAGCTATTCATTCAATGTCGGTACCCGTGAATAGCAATCAATACTGCATTGTAGTGATTCGTTATGTAAATAAAGCACTTACTCAGCAGTATTATCCCATCCAACAGTTAATACCTTGAACTAAAACTCAGAAAAATAAAAAAAAAAATCTATTTGCTCTTGTTATAAAGGAGAAGGGAAGAAATTACAGAGAACTTTACTGGAATTCGAGCTAGTTCTACAAAGGCACCTAGTTACATTCAGGAACAAATCCCACACTTTGAAAGAGAATACCTAGGTGCTCCTGAAACACCACGCCCAAATTCACAAAAGGCGGTTCGTTCAAGAATTATAGCAGAAAAAGTGAATCATTAGCATACGTAAAGTGAGTTTATAGTCTTAGCATAGCAAGCACAAAGACAGATCTCCACTTTGAATAAAGAAAAAATCCACCAAACATTGATACTGGCCACATTGAAGCCCAGTCTGAATACAGAGGAGGAATGGACAAACCTCATTTATTTCATTCCTGCTGTAAATGCTAGGAAGACAAGATGGGCCACGAGTTTTGAGTTATTTCACATTTGCTACGTAAGCAGAGAATAACACAGTTGCTAGAGCTGCCAGCTCACACCTTTCATACGCACACATGGCAGGATTTTGAACACAGGCACATGTAAGTATACAAGGCCAAATTTTACCCTTGCATGTTATTTTCACTGATATTTGAAAACATCACACATGCAGCTGCATCCTAAACATTCTATACGCAGCAATTCATAAGTAACATCAAGTTAACCCTAACATATTGCAGTCAGGAGCTGAGGAGAACTTCTTTTAAAATAACCCCATCAAAAGCATTCTTTCTTTCTCTACTGTTCAGCTGAAGTCCGTAGTGTTAATAGAACATGTTCATCTCCAGCGGCCATCAGGAGTTTTACTGGTCATATAGAAGTTTAACTTTATCATACACATTCATAGACATAAACGATCACAGGTATCACTGGTAATCATCTCCATCCCTTCTGCAAACACAAAGGTGCATGATCCCACACGGTTTGTTGGGTTTTCAAGAATGCTCGCTACTATATTTCTGTTTTAGGTCACAAACAGTGTGGAATGTTGTTTCCTGCAAAGGCTATGAAACCTGGTCAACACAATTTCTAGTTCTACATTTGGTGAAATGTTGAACTTGCGTGCAAATCTGCAGATTAACAAGTAGCTGTGTACAGGGCCCGATACAACTCTTCTAGAGTCAGCAGAAAGATCCACTGATTTCAGTGCAAGCTGATGTGCCACTGCAGTAAATGTATACTTCAGAATAATACTTTCCCCTTCCACAAAAACAAGTACACACTTTTTTTCCCCTTTTGTTGTAAATAAACACTGCACTGAAATTCCCCTGAAGCAGAAGTGTCTTCAGTGAAATCACTGCAGCGAACAGAGGAAATTTTCAAGGGCACCTCCTCATGGAAACCCTTCAGATACGTAAGCTGACAATGACATCTCCACTCCCTTTCTGCAACTTGGTGATCACATTCACTCTCCATCAAACACATCTTTAAGAGAAAACACTGGTGTAAGTACCTGACCCTGCAGCTCTTCTACAATTTGATCAATCAATTTGCATAAGGACTATAGGGGAACCCGTTATCTGCCCAGTGTAGGTGCATGCATCTCGAAGGGCATGAAGCGCCTTCCAGTCGAAGGACTGAAGTCACCCTCAAAGTCTTGCTATGTGCACTCCAGCGTTTAGAACAAAGCACATTACCCATCTAATGGGTCACAACAAAGCTGGTGGCAACTAGTTCCATTCAGTAATGGGAAAACCAAATGTAAGATGACTTATGACTAAGGAAAGCAAAGCTGTATCAATTGTTCTACCACACATTTGAGATCAAATTCCTGCAATAACAAGAACTAAGTTAGGAGCAAAGCTCTACCTTACAAAACATTAACTTCGACATGTCTAAGAAGGTGAAAAGACACAGGTTCTATTTAATTTTCTTCCTACTTCCCAGATCTCATACAGATCACAAGGTGCTGAATTTCGATAGACTTACTACATACAACAATATGCACCAGGAAAATACTGCCCAGTTTAGAAAGTTCTTACTAAATTTTACATTTAGATCCATGATTTGAGATTTAATCTGTAATAACGAACATAAAACCAGCCAAAGCATTACAAGCCAAGCAGAAAGGACTTTGTTTTTCCATAACTGTGAAGTCCTTCAGTTCAAAGTTACATAGCCTTTGGACACTTCTAAGGTACTGTGACACTTCTTCGGATGCAGAGAATGAAGCAAGAGTAGAAACTGATGCCCCACATGCTCCTATCCCCTTTCTCCCTACGTGAGGAGTGACCAGCACAGCCATTAGTGCTACCCACGGACAAGGCAAAATAATTTACAAGTAGCAGCCCACAGGTGCTGTTCTTCTGAAAGTTGCTATTATGCATTTCCTTGCTTGCCTCCCCTCCCCGTCATCAAATTTCTCCTACGGTGCACACAACAATAGCTGGGAAAGATAGCTGTGCATTATACACCCGAGAAGATTGCAAACAGCTCCCTTTAGACAGATCATAGCCAGTGTTCCCCGGGTCCTAGGTGATTCAACTCCCCTGTATCGTATTTGGCCTTCAATTGCCTCCTTTGCTCAACACAGTCATTATACTCATTGCAGCAGAAAATTTAAAAGGTCAAAAGTATATTCTGGGATGATCATAATTTACGTCAGAGTAATTGCTTATGTGGAATACTAGTTAAATCTCTGCTATGGACTCAGCCTGAAAGAACTGGGTCAGACAAGATCTGGAAAAAGATACTCAAGAAACATTTTGTGAGGATAAACTCAAAAATCTCAAAAATCCTTTATAATAATGCTACAGTCAGCACTTCGTGGAAGGTATTTTAGAACAGAAAGAGGTAAAATTAAAGACAGACTAATATTAATTTTCCTTCTATGTCTCAGTTTACCCCTCAGCTATTCTCAAGGTTTCATTAAATCCACAGATCTGCCAATATTGATAAGTCTTGCAAAAATGTATTGGTTTTTATTAGCCTCCAGTGAAACAGAAGCTGGTCTATGATTAATTTTCCGTAACACACCTATTCCCTCGTCCTGATTTATTTTTAGGATCTGTGGCCTCAATGAGAACCACCCCTTGAAACATAGTCAAAGCAAGATACCCAGAAGGTTACAGAATGTCAATAGCTTCCCATCAGTCAGAAACCTCTGGGGATTGAGGTCATGAACACCGAGGCTCCTGGTTCCCAGCTCCCTTCTGTCTGTCAGGGTTGGTAGTGCTGGAAGCGCTGAAGCCTTAGGAACCTCAGAACTCAAATTGCCAATGTCTGTTGACTGAAACACCAAGCTTTTTTCCTCCTCTCTCGATCTTGCTGTAACTAAGTGTTCTCCGTTGTACAAAATAAGACATATTTGGAATGGCTATTGTGAAAGACTTCCTCATGCACAGCCTTGTTCTGTACAGAAAGCATTTACATTGTTCAGTTTCAAGTATTTCCAAAGAAGGTTAAGCTAAACTATGCATCAGGTTGGCTCTTACTTCATGTTCAAATGGAGAAAATATTAATGCATTTTAAGATTTATCCCCTAGTAAATTCCACTGTAGCTTAAGGAATATATACTCTCTGAGACTAGGAAACAAGAGACACAAGTTTTCATTTTGTAGAATGTAATTTTGGCACTAGAAAAAAATAGCTATTCCCCTGAAGTTATGATGCAACTACCTTTTCCAAGATCATCTCAAATGAAAGTACTTCCCAAACAAAGGCACCTTTCAGCTGCACAGTCAATTCACTTCTCAGAATACTGCGTAACTTCACCTTTTGTTCTTGATATTATTGCTCGCTTATCTTCATCACACCAGTTCCTCCTCCCCATACACTTGTGTACATGTGTTTTAACACCCCCAAGAACCAATGAAGTGCTCTGCAGACATGAATACAGACTGCAGGCAGGCACGCACCGCGTTTTTCTGCTTCCACATCTAGCCAGCGTGCATCCCACGTGCCAAGAGACGCTCACTTGCAGAAAGGAAAGGTACACAATGCAACACTGCTGCTGGGTGTACTCCTGTTTGAGGGGAAAAGTTCTTTCAAAAAAGAGAGGCATTTGTTAGGTCGTAGAAATCGGGCACACGACGTTTTGTTGCCACCTACACGCTAACGCACTGCCCATGCTACCTCCCAGTGAAACGCAGCCAGTTAAGCCTTGCAGTCCTGGGTGAAGGACGGGATCTGCAACCAGCAAAGCAGCCAGCAGTAGATGCCGACATTGCTTACGTCGCCCCAGAACACACAACACTGCTGGTTTAGCTCCAAGAAATAAGGGGGGTGGGGGAGTGTTACAGCTTTTGCGGCACCTTTTGTAAGAAAAGACAGACATGATCAGACCTTCAATACTTTTCCCCAATACATACACACCCAAACTATTAGTTAGTTAGTTAATATGTCAGTTAAGACTGACATATTGGATCCTATAAGAATTTTTATTTGTATTCAAACCTACTGATTAAGTTTAAGTTATAAAAGAGGGGCTTCACAGTGGACAAAATATCTTTTATTATTAGAAACGGTCATATTCAACTAACAGATTGACACTTTTTGAGGTCACGCTGTGTCTACCAAAAATATTCTCTCACAGATGTTTACGCTAATCTTTACAAGTAGCTCCAATACTTTTTGATTTGCAGATCTCTCCAAATTTAGCGATGGACAGCTGGATGGTAATACAAGCCTACTGAAAATAGACTTGTTTTTCTTGATTATTTTTTGCAGTCACTGGGAGTGGCCCACAGACCCCACTACACCAAAGACTACAGTTAAAGAAGGAGTGCAGAGAGGGAAAAAAAAAAATATCAGTTTCCCAAACTAAGCCTTGAAATATGACACTTCAAATTATTTCATCTCAAGAACCATGTGTCTCATCTTGTGCCTTTTGCTTCAGCAAAACCCTGAAATAATTGCACTTTGATCCTTCCATTTTATACACCTCCACCATTTACACTGTTTTCAAGGAAGAATGAGATGGAAGCCAACTAGAGCATCCAGTACTTTGCATTTATGACCCAAAATCAATAGTTCATGAGTCTACCTTAGCTAGATTTATAGACCACTATCATAATGCAGACTTTAATAGCAGCTTAGCATAAATCACACTAATTTAAATCTTTCTAGGTTTTATTTCTGAACACGAATTTAAAATTCTGTTAACCAAGATCTTAAAAGTTCATTTTTTCTTCCTAAGACTGACAACAATGGCCAATACCATCTGTTCAACCATAGTGCAGGAATTTTTAGAGTAGCTCTCAAAAGGAAAAGGGAAGAAAGCCCCTCAAACATGACTGCCATACAGTTTCTTCAGAAATACCTCAAATATTATTGTCAATGCATTGTCGTATATTGCCTTCAGCTAGCAGCCTTTACGAAACAGATTTTGGAAACCAACAATGTCTGCCACACAGAAAACCATGAGAAAGCTCGCAGACCATTTTAACTTTGTTTCCATCAACCCATGTTTTGCAAGCTCCGCTTATAACCAAGAAATTCAACCCCATTACTGCAATTTCGCAACTCAGCATAGAAAAGGTGGAGTGATGTTTTCCAGCTACAGTCAGATTTTTATTGCATTTCAAACAACTTGGTGCAAAAAAATAAAGCAACCCACAAAGCTCTGAGGGAAATGCTCATTACTTCATTTGTGTCTGCAAATTTTTATGATATACTTCCACTACCTTCTCACTTCTCCCTCATATTACAAGTAGGGTTTATTATCTTTCAAGGAATAAACGATTCCATTTCCTTAGTCTCTTGATTTCAGAACCGGGAGTTTTAAGGGAAAAACACAAGAATCTTCAGAGTCATTAAAGATGTCACAAGTCATTACATCCTTGTAAGCCAATAACAGTCAGAGACACATGCAGCACATACGCAAACACATACACCCACATGCAGTATTGATAAACATGCATATTTCAGTGCGAGAAGAATCTACTGAAGTCAGAAAACAGGAAGAAATCAGCCTCAAAAGTACTGCAGAGTCCAACCTTTCTCACCTATTTTACTTGCTCTAATCTGCTAGCAAATGAGTGACACATGAATACTGATCGGAAAACACCACAATTTTAATATTTACATTTGATAGCAATTTTCTTCAAATGAAATACAGATGACCCACTTCATTTCAATTGTCCTAAGACACATATAGGAAAGTAACAGCAAGGTAAATAAAATGTTGTTCTTTGTAATTGTTTTAAGAATAGCAGACAAGTAGTGTCCATATTTGGGATGCACAACTTGAAGTGATTAGTCTGATTTAAAGCAGCAAGGAAAAATAGTCTGACCCAACGAGTACAACCGAAACACTGGGACACTGCAGCATGGCTTCTTGAGTATCGAACTAGTAGCAAACAGGGACCATGGGGATGGGATGGAAGCCAGTCAATGAGCAAACAAGAGGAAAATAGACTGCTTCATTACATGTATTTTGAAAGTCAACATAATGAAGAATTACCACACTTAAATCTGTAGAACAGCCATCTTGGTCAACACTTCACGTAATAGTTTTAAGGTGAATGAAAAGCACTTTGAAAAGAACAAAAACCCAAGAATTGTTCCATTGACTCAAGGAAAGCAGTTCTAGCACAGGAAGCAGTAAGGTGACGGAGATTAAATCAAACACTCCTCTTGTTCAGACAAAGGAACTATTAGCAGAAGAACAGTAAAAGCTTTGAAAGAACTGTTTATATTTCTACTAACATACACAAAAGATGAAACCCTGATTCCACCGAGATACACTGCAAATATTGCATTCGTTTAACGAGGGTCAAGATTTCACATGCAAAGACCAAACATCTAAATAATAGCATTAAATGCTGGGAAACTGCAATTCCATGCAGAACCATCTTTACTATCAATACAGTCGCATTAAAATGAACTGTACTTCAGCACATACGCCGCTTGTATCCAATTTCAAAGAATGCTTTTACGTAACGAGCAAAATCCTTCATAACCCAATAGTCCTAAATGATTTATTGGTCTACTTCCACTCCAGCCGAATGATCTCAAGGACGCTCGGTCCCATACAGGCCAGAAAAACCTGAACCACTTTCACAGTCTTTTTCATCGCTGCCAAGCTTGAACATCTCCTACAGACCCCAACTAGACCAAAAAGCCAAACGCGGGGCTATTTTGCCACCAAGCACCGGAACACAAACGATTGTTACACAAAGCCCAGCCATTTCTTAAAAGACAGATTTTAAGAATCACACGTCTCCCACATTAAGGAGGATTTCAGGGGCTGGAGGGGGTAAACGCCATTTAGATTCACTGTGTTTTAAACACTGAACTGTTTTTTTTTTCCAAAATGTCAGTTCTTAAGAATAACAAATGTCAGATCAACTGATGTAGTTAGAGATACATATCCATATTTTTCTGACTCAAGCATTTATGCTGATTTTATCAAGCAGTTGCTTGTACTTTCGGTGCCATATTATAATGCATAATGTTTTAACAACTCACTCTTAATAACTTGCTCCTTTACTCAACAGCTATAAGCAGTCATCACATTCATTTTTACTGGAATACATACAGCAAAAAATGGGAAGGCATGTAGCATGAACTCTCCTAAGGCATACTTCAGAAATCTACATTTAAACATTTTAAATATTTAAATTCTCCTCATTAATGTAGTCTATATAGTAAATTTGCAGTTCATAAAAGAAGACAAAAAGCACTGAAGTGTTACAGGCATCCTGTAGACGTCTGCTCAAAGCCCCACAGCAAACGTCGACAATTCTCTCCAACTGGGTAGAGCTGTTAGCATGCTTAAATACCCTGATTAATCTAAAACTAAAAGCAAACCATAAGTTCTCACTCTACAGTTTTGCAGTCATTCAGAAGAAGTCAAATTACGCGAACAGAGTTCACAAAAACGTAAACACCAGGGAAATGAAGACTCAGTTTCTTTCTTTCAAGTGTAGGTTTTGCTCTGAAGAACTAATTGCACCAGAGCATACTCAGCAAGCCCACACATCCTACTCAAAGATTTTGGCACACTCCAATCGTATACTGCAACCTCACATGATGTGGAACACAAAACAAATGGTGAAGCTTTCTTTCAGGTTTGTACCATCTCTTCTAGCCCACAGCTAAGTATGTAGGCACATTTGTATGTATACAAAATTAAATCTGTTTAAAATAAACACAAAGCATACATATATGCATGCTTTTATAGGCACATTTTCCCAACACTACACAAATGATACACGAGACATCCTGTTACGCTGTTGCGCAAGAAGTAACTTGGAGCACAGCAAAGCGCATGGTGCTGCTGAAAGCGCTTGATACCTGACATCCTAAAGCAACAGACACAGCAACAGATTTCACAGCTCTTCAAATGACACCACAAGTGTCTCTTGCAAAATTCCCTCTTATTTTTACACACAGGCTTTCCAAATCCTGACAACTTTTCTGTTTTCAAACAATCACAACATACTAAACTCAGATAAAAGTCTAACGGGATCAAACCACAAACTTCAACTTTAGTCAGAGAATATTTTCTTTTTAACAAATGCATTTTTTAAGTTTGACATGAGGCTTCTTTCTCCCACCTCTAGCTCTTTTCAACTGTCTTCTCTTTTTACACTTACTACTTTGACTCATACTTTTCAAACGTCTCAACAAGGTTCACCTGTTCTCTGATTCTGAAGTTTAAGAGAGTGGGATTTCAGACCCCGAGCCACCCTCTCTCTGCCCCAGCTGCAATGACCAAAGGTAGTCACATGGCATTTAATACAGGCTTGCCAGTGTGCTGCTTGAAACCTGCACCTGTGGAAGCGAAATGAGTGTGCCAAGTCTCCAACAGGCTAGGAGGCTCTTTAAAATTCAGCACAAAACCTGTAATCTCTAATAAAACATCACAACTCGTGTTCATCAAGGAAGCTGATTTCGGAAGTCACACCCCACTCCCACCCCTCCATTTACCGGGCTGTCTGGCACAGACCACAGAAGAGTCATCTGCTAGGAGAACGAGGGATGGCTGAAGCCGGTGTCCTCGTCTTTGACCATGGCCAAGTGCAACCGCCTACAGAAAAGAAAAAACCATACACAATATTGCTCCTGGATAGTCTCCCAGCCTCCAGCAGGTCGCACAAGACCACTTCAACAAGAGGTTGTGCCTTTGTATTTTATGCCCGTGTTGCAGGTTTTTTTTTCATGAAGCTGTACAATCATTCAGAGAATCCATCTGAAGGTTTAGCGTCTACAACACCCTGCAGCTTCTGCCACAGAGAAGGGTTTGGGGATAAGCTGACGTGGTGGGTTGATGCTGGCTAGAGGCCAGGTGCCCACCAATGCCGCTCTATCACTCCCCTCCTCAGCTGGACAGGGGAGAGAAAATATAACAAAAGGCTCGTGGGTGGAAATATGGACAGAGAGATCATTCACCAATCACTGTCATAGGCAAAACAGACTCAACTTTGGGAGATTAGTTTAATTTATTGACAGAGTAGGGTAACGAGAAATAAACCCAAATCTTAAAACACCTTCCCACCACCCCTCTCTTCTTCCTGGACTCAGCTTCACTCCCAATTCTCTACCTCCTCGTAGAGAGCAGCGCAGCAGGACAAGGGATGGTGGTCGTGGTCAGTTCATCACACTTCGTCTCTGCTGCTCCTTCCTCCTCACACTCTGCCCCTGCTCCAGCGTGGGGTCCCTCCTAAACCTTGCCACACAAACCCAATACAGCTGAATCAAGCTGCCTGTTTGTTTGGTATCAAAGATGTGAACAGCCTATATGATTGATTGAAGCACCTATTGCTAGGCTGTGATTCAGTGGACAACTCTGGAGGACAGCAGGAGATACTACTTCAGACCGTTGTCGAACACTATCCTTTCTGAGGACAGAAGGGGTTTATCTAGCAGAACACAAACAAGCATGGGAGTATCCCCAAGTGGCTGCCATGGAAGGAGGGCTGCTAGTCTGCAGTCAGAATCGGCAGAGAGGCCAAGGAATGGTACAAGGTCTCTGAAGAAGCACCTCAGGTGATAAAACATGGTATTAAATGTCCATGTTTCCTCCAACCCTTTTCTTTCTGCACTACCAAAATCAGTGCACTGTGCTCTAGGCAGGATGAAACTCAGGGTTTGGGATGGCCTTAGGAGCTCACTGCATCCATTCTCTTCCCTACCAAAAGGTCTGGTCCACTATACACGCTAATATTGTTCCAAAGAGTTCTTGCAGCTCTCCACTTAAAGGCAGTAAAATATCGTAAGAGAAGCTTTTCCTAAAGTCTGCCCTGAATCTCCCCTGTTGCTCTTCCCTTTGTGTCCTACCCACAGACAGCACGGAGAACATGACTTTCTCCTCTGCTTTGCAGGAGCTGTTTATATACCTGAAAACTGTTTGCGTGTTCCCCAGCTGTTTTTCATTCATCTAACCACAACTCCTTCAGCACATCAGGTCACTTTCTCCAGACTGATCAATCTTGCTGTTCTCTGTGGGACCCAACTCCAGCTGGTCTAGGTTCTGCTTGAAGTGAAGCATCCAAAACCAAAGATTTTTCTCCAGCTGACTCTTGGATAAGAAATGTATCTTTCAACTCTCTTACCATCCTCTGATGTGTCCTGTTAAAACTGATTGCAACTGGCCTGAAGGTTGATTTTTTCCTGTTAATTTTTGTTTAATAAATTGACAGGGATAAGACATTTGAGGAACTGAGACACTGCCATATGAGCTCAATAACTAGGAAAGCCAGAGCTAAGTTAAAGATCCCTTTGTATGTATTCCCTACCTGTTATTTCCAGACTGCTCCTTTTTAAGGATACCAGTGGAAGAAAAAAAAAAAAGCCTCTGAGAAGAGCTACACTTAGTTTACGGTCCTCTCCACAAACAAACTGTAAATTTGAGCCAGGCCAAATGTCATTGCTATTGGGTTTTAAAATTTGTCTTCTAAAATTAGACTTACACAACAATAAGTAACATTAAGCACGTTTTGAAGGTCAGGACTTGATTATTTGCCGTATTTGCAAAAACAGGATACGGACAACAGGGCACTACCCTTGACACTGGCAATTAGCTTGCTATAGAAACAACGCATTTTCTCTCTCATTTTCCCATTACTTGCTTCACAGCAAGGAAGCTCTCTCCACTAAATGAAGTGCTAGCTACACCACTCTGACACTCGATAGGAGCCAGGCAAGCTGTTTGCTGCTTTCTAACACAACCTTCTCCGAAGCAAAAGAAACAGAAACAAATCACTCTGAGGCAGCTAAGGCAAAATGAGGACCAAGAGGAAACCAGGAATACATGCATAAAGGCAGGAAAGGCAGCGTATCTGAAGCTGGAATTAGGCCTCTGACATCACCTTCCCAAAACATCCTGTCGGTCTCACATGGAAAAATCCCCTCCACAAAAAGTACATGAGAAAATTTACCCTCTAACATTTTTATCAGGTATTGAATAACATTGTCATGAATCTATTTTCAAGAGCCTAAGAATAACATCTGTTTTACAACACACACCACACTACAACTATATAAAACTGGTAATTTACACTCTGCTTTTTTGAAATGCCTAATGGATGCACAGGAATACTGGATTATTAAGAAATTTTTCCAGCTAAAAAGTAAACTATCAAACCAAGGTGACAGTGCCTCTGAGAGCTTCTAATCAGCTTTCACAGACTTCAAATCTTTAAAAGGCAGAAAAACAAAACTGAGGCCGCTTTCAAGCATGCAGTTTGGCCATGAGAAAGTCTATCCAGATACAGATACTGCCTTCGAACTCTGAGGGCTGTCACTTCAAGAAAAAAAAGCAATGAAACTATGACTCCGCACTGCTCTCATGCTACCTAATGTTTGTGACAAAAGACCTACCTTCCAGGGAGTGAGTTAAATGGCAGGCACTTTGCTTGCAATTGAAATATGCTTTGAAGGCTCTGAAGCTCTTAGGTTCCCATTTTTTGTAGCCCTCCAAATAATGCAATTAAAATCGGTAACAATATGATTATGGCTGGCAAACATTCTTTAGCTTTGTAATGACAACTTAAATACAACTGTCAGTCTTCTATGCTGAAATACTTGAATATTAAAGCAGTTAAAGTACTCTGATTTCTGTCTTTTGAGACCTCTGAATCATTTCATTATCTTGACACCCAGACTTTATAATAAGATGAACCTTTTATGCTATGAAACAGAAGAGTTGGTTTTCATTAAATGCTTTTCAATCAAAACACTTTAAAAAAACCCCAAAACACCACAAACAAACGGAGTATTCCTGAAAAGGAATATTCCTATCTCCATAAGAATGTGGAAATATGAAACCATTTACATGTCTTTTCCAGGGGTTTCTTGGTGAGCTATAGAAAGCAACAGGAACAGAAAGCAAGGTTGCTTCAGCCCCCATCTTGTGACCTGAACAGTGTGCCAGACATTACTTGTCATGTGTTTTGGATGAGGATGAAAAGAAGGTTCGCATTTTTTTTACCTCTCTCCTTTGAGCGAATATGGAAAAGTATTTCATTATTATTCACTGTGAAAAAAAATTACAAGAAATCATGGTGTTATGCAGAAAAATTCAGACACTTGGATCTGTCTAGCATCTTCTCTAAGATTTTCATTCAATTTCTTCCTCCCGAGCATTAAGCTTTCTTTTATGCAGAATATGCTGGCTCCGTCTCCCCAGTTAGTTGTTTTTCTACCACTGATAGTCCTATCAGTCGCATTCACATAATAGGCTTGCCAAGAGGGACTGAATGTTCCATTGAGTTGGAAATGTCCTGAATGACTAAGATTTCAAGTTTTGCCCATGTAATTAATTTAATTGGAATCAAATATTGTTAGTTATTCAGATCACTGAGACGCTTTCAGCTGTACTTTAAAATTAAGACTAAAAAGATGTTTATGTCAATGATGAAGTTCAAATACAGTCAAACTTGAAAGGCTGACTAATTGGGTCTCACAAGGAATTTGGATATGGCAGCCTTTTCAGGACTTCACCGAGTAGTTTTATAGTATGGACTAGAATAAGATGATCAATAATTTAAGACACCAGCCTTATGTGTAGATTTGTGGACAGACAGAAAGAGAAAGTGAAATGCTGCAGGTAGTATTTCTCCCTGCCTGCGACCACATGCACCTATAAATTTTGAATGTGCTGGCAAAAAAAAAAATCTTACCCGTCAACATATTCTATTTTACATAACTGACGACAATATGATACTGAGCACAAAGCTTCCGGACACCCTTAATGCAATTCCAAGCATCCAGAAAGGGTGTCTTATTGTCTTATCGAACAAAGCTGTCTGAAAATACTCCAAAGAAACCATTTTTTCTGTCCAAAATGGTGATTTTTTTTGGAACCTATGATAAAGATCCCTGAGTCAACAACCTGCTAGAAAGCCAACAAAGCCACAAATTGCATATGAATATTTAACACACAGATCAAGTTCTGTAACTGACCACCTATTAAACATTCTGGCATTACCTCTTCTACTTGTTTTTCCATGGAAAACTTGAGTCTTGGTTGTTGTTTTTTTTTTTTACTTTCTATGGAGAGTAAACAATTTTTGCAGCCTGAAGATATTTTGTAAAAGAAGTTATTATTTTCTGCTGAGTGAATGGTGAGGACCAGGACTGTGTCTGTAATCTTCCTCCCCATCCTCAGAAATGTGGGGAAAAGGAGAGGAGGGAGGGCGTTGGTTTTGTTTTTAAACTGTGGAGCAGCAGAGCACAGCAAAGCAGATGAGAAGATGAGGTCTGAAATCGTTACCTTAGATTGCCTTTGCTACTCTCTGCAACAGCACGGTTAAAGCACCAGAGGAGCTTTGTATGCCCTACATCCTACCCACATCTCCAACCAGCAAACACCCAGCTTCAAGCTAAAAGTCAAGTTTCTGGTTACAGGACCAAGCCTCTCCATTGTGTGAGATACCCACAAAAGGCCTTTTGAATTAAAACGTGCCCTACAGAAAGATACAGAGCAAGAAGCACCAGATTCGTATTGAAATAAATCCTTTTTTCTTTCCTCTGCCGATCAGGTTGGGGAAAAAAAAGAAAGTCCACAGAGGTAAGCCTATCAGGTATGAACTACATACAGCATCAAGATACGTTAATTCATTTATTAATCCCGCATTATAGTCTTTTACGATACCTAATTCTAAAAAACAAGGTACGTAAAGTAATAAGTGAAAACAAAGCACTTAAACATCAATATAAGGAACCTTAAAAGGTCTATCTTTAAACACGGAACACCGGTAAATTGGGGTTCCTGTTACCCAGAAATGCTCTTTGCAGCCCTCCAGTGGTCAAAGACAAAGCAGGACCCCAGCAGAAGAGAACTCCGCGCTGGGTGATGAACTACCTGCAGCATTGAAAAAGGCATCTCCCACGAACCAAAAACTCGCATGCTCGTCTAAATAAAAGATCCATACAAAGGAGACAAGCACCTTCAAATACACAGGAAAGTAAACAGGAGGAAGTAATTCCCCTCCACGGAAGCGCTGCACGTTGTCCGTTCCATCCCACCGCTGACCTGCCCAGCACGCGCTGCGTCCCGCCGGCCCCCAGCTGCCCCTCGGGGGAGCGACCGGGCAGCAGTTCCCTTCCGACAGCGACTTTCTGCCGTTCGTGCAGGCTGCTGCGAGGCTGCGGCAGCGCTGCTGGGAAGGGTCAGCCTCCTCTCGGAGTCAGGACTCGGGCAGCTCTTTTTTTCAGGAAACAAACGAAACCCAGACGAGCACGGAGATCTTCCCTTCTCTCCCTCACACACGCACAAGTAAAATAAAAGGTAAAGCGTCACCCAAACGTGAACGGAACAGAACCGCTTGTCAGTGGTACGAAACAAACCGCGACGGAGCTCTCGAAACGAAGTTTTCGGGACTCGGGGCTGGGTAGCCGGACCGGAGGCGCACGACGGCAGCGCCCGGGCACACGACGGCAGCGCGGGGGGAGCAGACCCGGGGGGCCGGGCGCCGGGAGCCCGTCTGCGGGGCAGGGCCGGGCCGGCAGACC
>Ga0065711_1038991_pt1 | contig 18230 bp, 11 predicted proteins | sample Hoacrofraction12_FD_59098 | JGI IMG/M metagenome (GOLD analysis project Ga0065711, IMG submission 59098) | Hoatzin crop microbial communities from Cojedes, Venezuela - Epithelial fraction 12 v2 (version 2) | ecosystem: Host-associated > Birds > Digestive system > Esophagus > Crop | place... | reverse complement strand
AAAAAAAAAAAAAAAAAAAAAAAAAAAGGCAGCAAGCCTCCAAACCTCTAAACTGCAAAAGAAAACTTACAGGTTGCTGATTCCTGGGAATTAAACAGATATATTCTTGCTACAGAAACAAAGTTATAAAATTTTATTTTTAAAAATCCTCACTGATTACACTGCAAATGCTACTCAATTACTAATTTTTCCCTTTGGAGTTTTGACACTGCTGCTGACCACTGCACACACCCAACTGCTATCGAGAGGATACGCACAGCTACGGCAGGACCGCAGTGATGAGACACTGAAGTATCAAACAGGTGCAAGACCCGAGACCTCTGACGACACGAAATTTCCTCACAAATGACTGCTAATACCTAGGCAGACCACAAGCACCTTCCTCAGCTATGTTATATTCAACACTATGGTTAAAACAAGAGTTAAACAGCTATATTTGCTATGAAAAATATTAGATTTAAAACTTTCAAAACTTATTTTATGCTAAATTCTAGCATATTTAGAGCATGAGCTACAATTCTTTTTGAATAAGGTGAAGAAAATTAAGTATGTGGGTTTGTTTCATTACTTTTCCTTAGAAGTACTTCTAAAAAACGTAACTACAATAGAAGAATTTTCTTTAAATAGACACAAATGCCATTTTACACCGTAAACAAGTTCATTCTTTAAAACTGTTTCAATTTGTTTGAAGACAGAATAAACAATGCTTAAGATCCAGACAGCTTATTTGAGAGAGTTCACATCTACTTCTACCATTCCTATTATCTGTAAAAAACGAGTGCAGTAAACATCCCTACCTTGCTCTAAAGAAAGACGTCACTAATCTTGTCGAGGGGTTGTACAACACAAAAAGAGGGCAAAGCAAAAAACCACGGCAAGTTGTCTGCAGGTTTACTTTGTTGAAGGAATTCGCTGCAGCTTCACAGATTTAGTAGGTTTTTTGTTTGCTTTTTACCTCAGATTCTAGCAGCTTAACAGAACCTAAAAGGACCGACCTAAACCCACCCGCCGTCACAACCAGCCACACTTCTCAAGAGGGTCACGTAAACAAACGCTGCGGCCTCCCGTGAGTGCCTGCAGTCCACCACCCGGCACGGCACCCTGCCCGCCGGCAGCCGGACGAGTCCCTCGGCACAGAACCAGCCGCCGGGAGCCGCGCGCTTCCTCTGCCGCCGCCGTTCTGCAGATCGCACGCCCCACGAGCCCACAGGCTTTTTAGGCTCCTAGCTGTATATTTAGGCTGTATCTACAGCAATCAGCTTCTCAATTTCAGTACTATCACAACAGAAAGACACCATTCCAACGAGTCATAGAAGGATAATCCATTTTGTAAATGTTAACAAGCAAGTAACTCAAGCTACCAGGATCAGCTTTGAAATCGTAAGTATGTTTGACACATCAGAATTCCATCAACGGGTCAGACGTGCAATACAATTCACATATCTATGTGACACAGATACAAGAAATTGAAAAAGTGCTTGAACAACATGCAATTAATCAATCAATAAAACCAGCAGTATTAAAAAAGAGAGAAAGAATAGCTTAGCCTTGGTTTTGGCTTGAAGACTGACAAGAGCCAAAAGACCATAACAAAATCTGCTGAGGAAATTCTGCACTGCTGGACTGACAAAGCTTGTCTTAGAGCCCTCTGCTCTGCAGCTGTTCCCTGACTATCAGTGTCCTGGAGGCTTTTTGGACAAAACACACCATGGATTTGAGTGCAGGGAGATAAAAAGCAACAACTACGCTTGCAGCGGGTTTCTAGCCCTGCTCAGGCCTCGCCGTTGCAGCAGCCCCACCAAGACGCCGCCGGATTTAAGAGAGGTGACAGAGCTGTGTCTGACACCCAGCCTGCCAGCAGACAAGATGAAACCCATCTGCTGGAAGAGGAATAAATGCCAAAACACCTTTCCACTTGCTTGCTGTTCATTGCTAACTGAGCAAGGGGGAATCCTCTGTTTGGTGCGTGTGGAGCTGGATACTGGTTCTCCAGCCCCAGCACCCACATCTCACAGGCTGCACGCTATAGCAGCAGCAACACAGCCTTGGGCACCCACCCTCAAGATCTTTTGGAGTTACTCATAATGGCTATCTTTCAACCATATTTCCCCTTAGAAACTTCCTATCTGCCTTTTTCCAAATCTTGTAAGTATAAATATTATTCCAGCAATTGACAAGAAAAATGCAATAATATATATTATTAGAGGGACCATAATACACATGGTGTCAAAGTTTGCACCCTGTCTTGTTAATGTTTTAAGGAAAACTCACAAAGTGGCATTTCTTGTTATCCATCCCGCAAAGCCCAGTCATGCTTGTAGCCAGTAACAACACAACTCTAATGAATGTGAATGGAAGGGCAGTAATTTCACGCCGTGTTGAGTTTGTTCTCTCCGAACTCCGGGCAGCAGCTGTTTCGGTTCAGCACAAACAGTACCAGAGAACAGAGATAAGTGCTGAAGCCTGTTACAGAGGAATGCTTTTATTTCTTTGTTGCTGCAAGGCTTGCTGGGCTGAGCAATTCTGGTTCTGCAACACACAGGTTATCCCATCTGTATTAGCTAATGAATCTCGGGCTGTACAAATAACGAACGGCTCTGAAGGCAGCTTCCCGGATCTCGGGTGAAAATGACCCTGTTCAGAACGTCTCTGTCCTAATGACCAGTTACTTCTCAAAGTAAACTTCACAGAAATTATTTGAATATTATGTACAGTGTGTTTTTAATGCATATACTAAACAAACACATGATTTTTACAGTAAATAGATACCTATTTACACAGTCCTATCTGATAGACATCTAAATTAAAAACTGCTAACATTTTCAATTTATTAGTCTAAATCCATCAAAATATTAAAAACTATCACCCACACTCATGTATACTCTTCAGATAGTGCTGTACCTCCACACAAAATTACCAGAAGACCTCAAAAGGTGTCCTTTTAATTGAATTACAGATTAAAATAGTCACTCTTAATTCTAACAAAACATTAGAATAGAATAACAGAATTCAGTTTTAGAATAGTAACCCGAAACATCTTCAGGCAAAGTCTGAAATTCAATACATTATTTCACAAGAACAGAAGTACTCCTCTCACACTGTCCAAAATCAGGGAAATGTTAAAATACAGAACAGCATTAAATATAAAGTTACTTGCATTCCCTGATTTGCAACTGCACTGCCTCGGTAGTTGTGCCTGCAACCATTTTTAAAAGTAAGCCTTAGCAACTGTTGAAACGAGCAGTCTGACCTCAGCACCTAACTCAGGAGGCATCCACATGTTGAAACAACGGCCAGATGTGCACCTTCTGCCTGTGGGCTGTGCTGCCAACAGCAGCGGTGCGCTACGGGTCAAGGCTGTGGCAGCCACGCTCAAAGCCAAAGAGCTGAACCCAAGACACAAACTCAGAGAAAGTTATCACTGAAGTTCCAATAGACAAATGAAAAATAGAAAGTTTGAAGTGGAGGTCATTGTAAAAAGACACCTAAAATAGGATTTTTGATGGATTTGAATCACTCGTTTTCTTCAGCTGTACTGCTACAAAATTGTGCAAGTTGCAAACACAAGAATCCAACAGTCAGCACTAGTTGAGATCAAAAATAAATTTTAGGACTTGAATGTTGACCGTCTACAGTTGAGCAAGTTTTTACCTGCTCTGCAGAAAGTCATGAGGCAGTTTATAGTTGCCTAAATTAAAGTCCTTGTAAATCAATGTCAATTATGCATGAACAGCAATACAAAACTTTTTTTGCCCTATCAGTATTAAGGCTGTACTTTGTCTAACCTCCTTCCTAATCCCTTCATATAAAAAAACCCACCTTATCTTAGAAAGATTATATGGCTATGAAAGTAATTGCTGAATGTCTAAAAATCCTTTCCACTACTACCCCCAAAATTACGACGTGGATATCCATCTTTTTCCCTCTGACTGAAGGTATATACTTCAAACTTTTGAGTACTGATTCCCAAACCTCTTCTGTTGCTGTGCCTCACTCGAGAAAACTGAGGGTGCTTGGTACCCGACAGCACCACAGCTCCCGAGTTCAGCACCCACCGTGCCACTCCTCTAGGAATGCCGCGTTCTGGTCAGCCAACAGCAGGGAACACCAGCGTCCTGTTAACTCCTGCGCTTCTCCCATGGCAGCAGCTGTCACGCAGCCTCATCCGTGAAAGATCTGATAAAATGGTTGGTCTTTAACCAAATAATATTGATTATCAATTTAGACTGACAGCTGACACAGATTTATTGATGCTCATTTTTACTAGCTGCGGGACTCATTTTAATAAACAAAAAGAGCTAAACACGTTGCAGAACTGCTGAACTTCATCACAGCTGTGTAACCAAGGCCTGGTGTGTCTGCTCTCCTCTGGTTTTTCAAGTGCTTCCACACAGCAAAAATCAGTTTCGGTGAATAATCTTTTCCTGCTGCTCCTGTTGCAGTCTCCAATAAAGGAATGAGTTAAACGGGGCTGCTGCGGCATATGCATTTAAGGCCTTTTTTTTTTCTTTTAAATAACCCACTTCTACAAACAAGTAATGATCACCTGCAATATCCAGCTTGAAAGGAATTCCTCTACTCTTTCCCCCACAGCTGCAACAATTCCACACTGCTCCTCACCCCCTTGCCTTAGCTTGCGAGCTTTACACCACTCACTAGCAATTTCACTTCAAGCGGCAGCAGAAAACTAGCAATCAAAGTTACAAAGATCAGAAATGTCAGGACTGTATTCAAAGAAGAACAGAAAAAGGAAGGAAGGAAGGAAAGAAAGAAATACAAAAGCCTGTCTGAAAAACTGGTATTTACAGTATCCAGTAAAGATGCTGCAAATGTTGCTTTGTGTTTGTGTGCAGTACCTACTTTGATACCAGTAAGATAATCATTTATAGCAATATGCTATCAGGTCACGTATCCCCAAGAGAAACTAGAAAAGCACGAAAATCTCCTAGGAGCTAATTGAGAGAACAACTAGAAAGGCAGCTTTACTTACTGCGGCTCTCAGAAGAGCACATTTCAATTCCCTCCTCTGCTCTGCTCGGCGCCCGCTCCCCGGGTGAGTGCAGCGGGGCAGCAGCAGCAGGCAGGGAGTCTGCCCACCACGCGGCCCGGAGTCAACGGGGCGCTCCCTCAAGCTACTACTGAAGTCTGCAAAGGTTTCACTTATTAATCATCAACTGTAGCTGGGAATAAAGAGATAAGAGGCCAAGATTTAAACCAAAAATAACTTAGCAAAAAGTTATATACAGGTATGGGGGCAAAAAATGAGTTAACAAATATAATTGGGGGGGGGGGGAAATGTCAAGGAATATCTAGTTTGGGTTTGATCATGCCTCTAAGAATGGTATGATTCCAGATGTGTCCGTGCAAACACCCAACCATTTAGGGTTCTTTATTATACTGTATAAACCACGGCAAAAAGCTACTTTTAATGCTATTAAACCAAGTCAAACGTTTTGCTCTCACAGCAATTACAAGCCCTGCGGTACAGTTCGCTTGCGCTCACACCAGCGGGTTGGTTAGCGCCGGAGGAGCGGCCGCTCCGTGCTCACGAACACAAGGAGGGTCCCGACCTGCCCCGGTGCCACTGGCTGCTAACAGCACCCACTTGTCTCCCCTTGCCACTCACGCTTTACCTACACAATAATGGGAGAATACTTAGTTGTGAAAATTATCAAACAATCTATTTTGTAAAATTCAAAAAAGTTTACGGGAAGATCCTCTCCCTGTCACCTTACCAAGTTTTCAGCACTTAAGAGGAATGTAAGAAAGTAGAGAAAACATTTATTTTAATTTCCACTTAAACTACCTGGCTTCATGATTGAGTCCCTTAAAGAAATCTGTTGTAGCAGTATCACCTACTGGTACAGGTGACAGCAAGGCCCCTACAGCCAAAACGCTGCGGCAGGTTTTCTCTGTTCCCGATTTCTTAACATGCTGTTATTCCGAACTGTTTGCTTCCGTGTAATACCAGTTTGGCCAGCTCTCCCTTTTTATAAATATGAGGAAATTATCCCTCCAGTTAAAAAGAGAGAAAAGAAATACAAACCTGAAAGCAAAGCGATTAAGATACAGGTAAACAAGACAATTTGTCTTATTTCAGACTTTGGTTCTTGAAAAAAAGATGAAATACACATATGCTTGAATGCTCAACATGAGACTGAGATGTTCCTCTTGTAATATCGCTCGTTTATTTCAGACACCAAAAATTTTGCAAAATCCTTCACCAAATCCTCAATCAAGTTGAAAGCTAAACTTCCCACACCTAGTCAGAATGCATTACACATACTCTGGACTAAAGGCTGCCAGGCACTTTCAGTCCACCTTGTTTAACTCCTCCACATCTAGCCCTGCACTCACTAGTAAATCTAAACCTCCCCGTAGTACCGCAAGAGCAACTATACTTCTTATGTTTTCTTTAAAAGCTAGTCTAACCTACCAGAACACCTAAGCCTTTCTCGACGGCAGTAATTCCATCCGGTGTCACTAGCGACCAAGCTGACTCTACAGGCAGCATTTTCCACCAGCTTCCCCAGCACACACCAGTGCAAACCAGCACAAGCTCTCAGGCCCAGCAGCCCTTGCTCGGGCCGTGTCTCCAAACCGTTGCTGACACAACCGTACCCTCCCAAGGACGGGATCCTCATCCTGTCAACAGGCAGGATCGGTAAGGACGTGCTCGGCCAAGTGACCCACCGACGGTGTGGGCTGGCAGCCCCCCGCCCAGGGACGGCCAGGCGCTGCGGGCAGGGGTCCCGCTCCCCGCACCCGGCGCTGGGCCTCGCCCGCGCAGCCAGCGGACGCCGCCGTCCCAAGGCCACGCAGCCCCTAGGCGTGGCGCAGGGGAAGCCGTGCGAGCACGCGGCCGGGACAAAGTGCGGGACGGCGCGGTGTCTGGGTAGCAGCTCGCAGCTACGCCAGCGTCGGGACAGCAGGAAGCCAGGCCCGCGGTCCTGCTGGAGTCACGGACGGAGCCAGGAATGGGGACTGCGTCTCCCGAATCGAGTCGAGTGCCCTGCGTAGAAGGGCCATTCCTCTATCCCTCCAAAACCTTTTTTTTCTTTGCTGATTGTATATGATATGTCTCATAATACTTAAGAACTACATAAAAAGATTAAAAAAAAGTCTGACATAAAACACATCAAGAAAAAAAGATACTTCACAAAAACTGTAGCTTCTATTTACATTCCAGGCTAATCACTCCAGAAATAATAAAATTTTAAAGAGTAACAGAACTACAGAAAGGATTAAGGATACAGTCCAGACCTTCAGTTAAAACGTTTTCAAAGACAATTCTTATCTCAAAGAATCCTTGCAGGCATTTAGCCTTTTCAATTACGCATTGTAAGCCTTTAGCAACTCTCTGCCATGTTGATGGCAAATTTTCAAGGTGGAGACTATGCCAACAGTAACTTTTTCTCCCTCTGAATCCAGGTCAACGCATACACATTGTTCTATAGTTTCAGCTGGTAGAAAAACAAGTTTGTGCCTACTCCATGGCAATTATTACACAGAAACAAGATAATGAAAGAATGTTCTCAGGGGCGGTGTGTGAAACTGCTGATGGGAGTTTGTTCTAAGAGCAAAGTGAACCTTCCCTTATGTTCATAGAGGATATCTATAAATTCACATCAGGACTTATCAGAAGGAGTGGGACTTAACAGGATTACTTTCCAAGGTTTTCCTATTAGCCAGTGAACTTTTTTCCTTGACTCTTAATCGTGCAGACCTTTTGCAGAAAGCCTTACTCTAAGACATGTAACAAACCTGGTCCCACAAGCATTTCAGCTGCTCACCCAAGCATATTTGATATACCGCTTTTAAACAAATAATGCAGCTCATATTCAAGGGTATGTGATACCGAACATACCATTTTTTCAGTACAAAGTATTCTAATAAATCCATGATGCCACAAACAGCTTAAAATAAAACTACTGAAGTTAATAGGTAAAAGAGTTCTGCTTTCGCCAGGCAAAGGCTTAGAGGCATTCTGTACTCTTATAATAACAACCAATCACATCTTGGCATATCTCAAAATAATTTGAGCATGGGATGAAACAAAAAATCCTTTGGAAAAGTTCACAAAACCAAGAGATTCCCAAGACGGAAGTGAAAGGGCAGGGAGAGGGTGTGCAGGTATCAAACCCCTTCTCTGGGCAATGTTTGGGCACACCAAGTGTCCAGCAGGAACAGGGCAGCAGGCCCGGCAGGCTGCTCCCTGCAGGATTACTGACAGGCAACGAGCCCTGCTAAAACACAGCAAAAACCCATCCACGACTTTCAATGGACCATTAGGTAGCAGAGGGGCGAGGTGAGGAAAGCACACACGTAACATGTGAAACCATTAAGAAAATAAAACAATATATGTATGCACACTTAGCAATAAATTTCTTACTGAAGAGTAGAAAGGATATTTATACACATACGCTGAGTTTTTAAGCACGGCAGCTGCTTTAACAATGCTCCTACTCTAACCACTCAAACACAAGTGAGACAGGACAAAGCTGGTGTTCTAGATTCTCCGGTGACCTTGCCTAATGAACAGCAGCGTTTTCTCCAACTACAGACTGCAGAGCTCATCCTCCAAAGCGGTTCCTGACTGCCAGCTGCGGTGTTCACCAACGCATAGAAAATACATTTTAAAGCTTTGTGACAATTCTTAATGGAAGTTAAATTATTCAAACGCTAAATCATTTTGCCTAACTTTAGTAGCCTAAAAGTCAATTTTCCAACCTAGGGCTCTACATGTGGCATGCTTAACCTGGCGAATGGTTGCTGCTGGGCTCCTGGAGCTGGCTCACCGTGCGGCCGTGCAAACCGCTGTGCTGGCACAATGAAGCCGAAAGCAGGAAAGTAAGTAGCCGAGACAAAGGGGAAGACAGACAGACTGCTTTTTCAGTAACAATGACAGCTTAAGCATACGTCAAATATGATCCAAGTCAGTCGCGCTGGCTCCGTCTAGTCAATAAGGAGAGAGATGGGGGGATTAATCTCTTTTAGAGGGCTCTTAGATAACACATGAACTGTTTTTCTCGAAATGCCTCACCCTACCAGTTAACTGCAGAGAACCAGTTCAAAACGAAGCCTTGCTTGTAGATAACTAAAGCTTGCTGATTTGAGAACCCTGATTTTTTACTTTCACATAAGCCTTTCCTTCCCCTGGATGACAAGTCTGAACTGACGGTCAGTGCTATACTCTACAAACCACACGAAGTCCTGTCCCGTTAGCGGAGCGACAGGCTGCCCTTGCAGTGAGAAACGGGAGTGGTGCCTAATTGAGCGGTATCGTTAGCACGGAGTCAGGTTTTGGTTTTGTCGGATTTTTCCCAACAAGAGAGTTTTAGCATACACACGCAATTAGCATGGTATTATAATGTGTTTTACCCTCTGGCTGTACAAGCGTTGTTTCAGAGATGCAAAAGCTGATACAATCTCGTTTAAAGGAGATACTCATAATCATTTGAGCCAAAATTTTTAAAGGAAAAGCCACACACAGGTGAGTTACAAGAAGGAGGAAAGCATCACAGCAGTGCAGTGTCCAGCCCTCTTCCCTTTACTACAAAGACCAGGGCTCTCTGGAAGGCTGTTTTAAACTTAGAGCAGGGGCCCGTCACCACTAAGGAAGACTAAATGAATGGCAATCAACAGCTCAGACAGTCATAGCATGGAAGAAGCAGCAGAAGTTTGGTGTGGAGACGCACACCAAATCTGAGGATGACTACCGGCCAGAGTGAGGAAGGGCACTGACAAAAGCTGGATCCTGCACTCATGCAGTGGCCAGAGACACAACTCTAGGCATAAATTACATAATTTGTTATTATCCTACCTGCAAGCTAGATTAAATATCTGCTTACCTAAAGGAGCTAGGCAGACAGACACGCGTAACACAAACTCTGACACTTCAGCAGTGTGACCACACAGTTCATGGACTTCAGAGGTTTCCACAAAACCAGTTTACGATCCTGCTGCAAATCATTGCCTGCAAAGAGCCCCCAGCAGCTGCAGCACAGAAGATTAACCCATTGCTAACAGCCTCTGAAAGAATGCACTGAGTAAAAGCTGGTAACGATCGCAGAAATTTTAGCACACAAGCACGGAAAAATAAGAAAAGCTTTCATTGTTAAAAGACGTTATCAAAAAGAACAGCTGTTATTTTTTGAGTTATTTAAGAAATTGATGTGCTGTTAATGATTTTCAGGTCACTATTGCTCTGCGGCAGTCTCCAGCTGGCAATACTTCAAAGATGTTCAAATGTAATATTAACAGTGGGTATAAAAACAATTTCTTTATTTTGAGAGATATGATATGAAAGCTAACTGAAAAAGATAGCGGGGGAGATACTACTGAGCAAAACTTTGATTTCACTTCGATCTAACTTTGAGACACAGACATCCAAGACCAGTCAGTATAAAAGTAGTAAGGAACCATGCAGACAACGCAATGACCGTCTGAGGCAGGAGCTCGACAGATGTAACAGCGTCACTACCACTGCAAGCCGCAACACCCACTGCCCTCTCTTGGATGTGTATTTTACTCTTACAAAATCACTTTTGTAGTATCAGGAAGCAGCCTGCTTTATTGTCTTTTGGTAATGGCACACTCTGCCCCTACAACTGAGTAAAAGGAATTTAAACAGTTAACTGTATAATACAAAACCTTTTTCTCCTCACAAACGTGGATGTAGCGAAGCGGCGTATCGAGCAGCCACCTCTTTGGGGCTGCTTTGGTTGGCTGGTTGGTTAGTTGGTCTGCTTTTTTGTTGTGGTTTTTTTTTTTCTTCTCCTCTGATCTTAAGTGGTTCTGTACAAGATCAAGTACAACAAGAGCTAGCCCAAGCTCCAGAAAAATGAAAATCACACCAAGAACACCACCAGACTTGAAGCACCCTGCTGCAGACATAATCTAGAAAGGTCTGTACACTGCGGCCACGCTCGGTTCCTCTGCTGGCACCACTCACTGCCATTGGCAACTGCAGGCGAGACGCTCCAGCCCCACGAGACCCTCCCTCGGAAGAAGCAGTGTTACACCGGCTATTCAGCAGTTGCGATTCAACTACTTTTTGTTAAGAAGTCCTCACTAACAGCATTTGCTGAGATTCATATAAATGGCAGAGGGATAAAACCGGTCGTTTATCTGTTTTGGGGGTATTTTTGGCCATGTTACGAGGTAATACAGGTCTGTACGCTGCTCCGTAGGACTGGCTGGGAACTCCCATAACTTTTGCCGCGTCACCGGGGGCGGAGCGGGAGGTACTGAAAACGTTCCCTCCAGAAGTCCGCTTCAAGTGCTTCAAGTCTTGTCGCCTACCTAAAGCGCAAGGCGTCCCTCCAGCCTGCATGGAGACTGAAGAGCAGTGCTGCACCCCGCAGTGACCGGTCACTGACAAACCGCTCGCCGTGTTCCGCCCGTCTCCGGAGGTCAGCCTCAGCAGCCCGGCACCGGCTTCAGCGCTCCTCCACTAACCGGATCACTTGGTATTAAACAGACGAAGCCATTTGCAGACTGATATGGATTGATAGAAGTTGGGTGAAGGTGTTCACAAAAGTAAAAACTTCTTACGCTTTTAGACATTTGGAGCCTACAAAAATATATTCTACCAGCTAAATATTTTCCTGAAATTCACTCTAGTAGGTTTCAGATCCAGGAATCTGTGTTTGAAGAATGGTTTGAGGGTGTTTTCAAGACACTGAACAGAAAATAAGAACATGATCAAAAAAGACAACATAATTAACTTACTACCAATGTGTATTCTCAGCATTTCATTAAATTTTCTCAACGTACTCTACAGAATACTGTAAGGTAATAAAAAAATACTCAAAGGCACTAAAAAAAAAAAACGTGCTGTAAGTTACTCCAAATAGCCAGGTATTTTAATTACATATTCTTGATGTGGTCTTTTTTGAGGCACAGGACTCATTCAGGGAAAGAAAAGACTGAACACAAGCCAACAATTACTGTACAACTTCAAGATGAGCCTGAAGAAAACACCTAGATTTAACTTGCACTAAAAGACATTTTATGTGAAAGGGTTAAGCAACTTCTTCACTCGAGGCTTCAAAGGTATGCTTTATTCCCGTCTTGCTCAGCTGCCAAATGCAGACCTCTCCAGAGCTCCTTTTTCAACCATAGATGTCCTAAAAAGCCTTTTAATGTTGCGTTCTAATCACACCCTCAAGCATGTGCGCCATTATCACTTATTCTTTAAAAATCAGAGCCAAAAGCAAAACTGATTACTGCAAGAAATCTGTCTCCTTGAACAAAAATTGATTCAGAGTATCCTACTTAAAAGAGAGGATAGAAAATTAAAGGGATACTGTTATGGTTAATATCTTTAAAAATGTTTAATTTGTCTTCCTTCATGGAAGGTTAAAATTGAAACTGCTTTCCAAATCAAATTTATTTCCCCATTTACACAAAATTTTCTGGCTATGCTTGAGACTTTTTTATTTACTTCTCAACTGCCTATATAACCCACAGCTAGAAGAAGTTATTACACTATATGGGATGTTTATTTGGATGTATTTTTTAATTCCATAAAAGCAATTTTTTTTTTTCAGTCAATGGCATAGCTCCCTAAGATCTGTGATGTTCATAAATAAATAACATGCCCAATAAACATAGAAATCTCCATGTATTTTTTTACTACTTTTTTCTTGATTTTCAAAGCGTATACCACAGTTACATGAACTACGACATTCCCGGCCCAACCGACTGACCCCTATTCCCATTCCCACTAGCCAGCCAAAGAAAAGCCAATGAGAAATGTTCTTCTCTGCGTCCAACACGCCTCCCGGCTTCGGCACAGTTCCTTGAGTGCTTTCGCACCTCCATAACAAAGCAGGTTGGTCAAGCCTCTGGTCATACCCTCTAGACCCACACCTAGTTTCCTGCAATAATCATCCATAACATCGTCAGCTTCACTACCAGCTTTCCCTTGCACCTCTCGTCCTCCCTACCTCCCCCTCCCCGTGGTGGGGGGACGGGACAAAACAAAACAACCAAAAATAGCGACAAAACTCCTTTCTGCCTTATTACTGCAGTGAAGCTCCACAATCATCACCATGAACCAGCACCGCACCTCATCACAACGCTTCACCTTCCAGGTGAAACCGCTCGTATTTCAGCCGCTCCTTTTGTTCCCTGCTATCATGTCTGGCTGTTTGCCAGCATATGAAAAAATCAGAAGAGTATTCAAAGTCTGCAACAAATATTGGAAACACAGCACTTCACCCCAAAGTAATTACAGTCCAGTGTTCTCCGCTACCACCAAGGGAAATAGCTGTAGCTGTTGGTTACGCATTAAGCCTCCGGACTCTGACACATCTGCTGCATGAGGCTCACAGTACCGTTTAACTTTATGAAACACTGCTATTTATATTCATCTCCCCAAACTCTGTAGTAAGGATAAACCCATGTACATTCATCAAGGTTTTTACCTGGAAGATGCAAATCTTATTTACTGACCTTTCAAGTTTCAACTTACATCCTGCCCATTTGTTATTATAATACAAATAATTATTACAATAATACAGAATACAATATTGGAACTCAGAATACTTCTTAGTTGCCACTCTCTTCCATTCCCTTTAACAGAAATTATTTTGGACAACAGTGTTTTTATTCATTTGTCTCGCACGGGAATGGATATTAGAATCACAGAACTTTAAAATATTACTTAAAACATACATTAAGCTTATAAGGTACTGTAATTCCCAGCACCAACACTTAACAATGGCCACAGCAAACACTAGCCAGAGACGGCTCGATTCCTCATCTACGGAAGAAACCAAAACTGAGAGCTGAGAAACAAAGCAGGCGGCACATCCGACAAAAGCTCTTTTAGTGCCACCTCTTCCAGAGACCACACAGCTTTGTCTCGTGACGGCAGCTCCGACTGAGGGCAATCCTTTACATATTTGATGACAGTGGTGAAGAGCCCAAATACATTAACGGCAGCTTGCTTGTCGTTCTGTACACGGTAACCGGACAGCGGCTTTTCTGATGCTCCCTCTGTACATTTAACTCGTGTAAATTTTTGTAAACTGCTGCTACTTTTTCTCCTGTGTAAAGATTTCTATGTGATCAACGCTGCACAGTCAGCCCTTCTTTGAATTACTGTAGGAACAGAAGGGACACGTCAAAACTCCAGTGTGAAATAAACTCACAACCTGTACAATCCACAAGTCTAGAAAATGATTTACGCTTATGGGATATTTTTGGAACATGAAAGAAGTGCTTTTTGTTTCAGTATATGTTAATGAGGATTAAAGAAAGACCCACAACCTTGCAAAGAAGGAAAAAAAAAAGAAAAAAAAAAATTCCGGCTTCTGTTTTTACCAGGGAATTTAAAGAGACATCAGCCTCCCATTACCATGGACCAGTGAAGTGAATGATCCTCTGTCACATACCATCAAGTCTCCTAGTGCTATAAAAATTCCACTTACTTCCTTGACAGTCTCAATTACATTGGAGCCATAAGCACTCCTTTTCATTAGGTTCAAAAGGCAACTTCAGAAATATTAAGATATTAGAGTGACAGACTAAAACAGACAGGTAAATAGTACCTTTGAACGAACAGCCTGCTGAGAGCGGTAACAAGATGTTCTAAAATTCTTTCACGTCCGCGACAGGCAGAACGTGTAACCAATGCAATTTCTCATCATGTCGATAATTCTATGACAGATCGTTTGGCTTACTACTCCAATGACTGAAATACTGTAAAATTTGCAAAATCTAAATTTTCAGGTAAAAGCAAGCCCTTGTCTCTCTCTCACTCTCTCTCTCTCTATATATATATGTAATTTTTTCAAAAAAAGTAACTGCTTGGTATTGAGCATTTGGAGCATTTGGTAGTCAGTATTGCTCTTGTCACAGCTGAAGTCCTTTAAGCTTAACTTTCTACCTTTGTAACACACGGTCACTTACTGTGACCCCCTTTGCAACTGTGATAAAGTGTATGACCATCACTCAAACAAATAACTGGGTTTTTCTGCAAGACAGGACAGCATTGCCATGCCAGCAGTATCTCTAACGCTCACCTGAAGCAAAGCAGACCTTTTCAGATGATTTGTTAAAGCCAGTGAATGTACATCTAGCTTCAGAACTGAGAAATCTGTTCACTGCAAGTCTATCTGAATGTTTGATAATTCCGTAATAATACGGGAACAAAATAAATGATCAATGTAAAAGCAGTGATGACTGACTTTTGCTGGTCTCTATTGCTGACTTTACTTTTGCTTCCTTTTCTGGGACAGGATTTTCAGACTGAAGTAGAATTGAGGAATAAATTCCTTATAATGATCATTAACTGAAACGTTAATGAGTGATATCATGAACCATACCAAACTCTCAGAGATTACAACATAAGTGTCCTTCGGCTACAAACGGAAAGCGATGTTACTCCAGCTCTGCTGGCTGAAGTGCCGTATATTGTCTATCGCTAAGCAGGAGATGTCACACATTTCTTTTACTGGCATTCACAAATAAAGGAGTGATCACTCAGAATGGTCTTGCTCCCTTAATCTCATCCTTCCATAATATTTATGACATTAGCTTTATGTCTTCGTTGAACACATTTGCTCAGGGCCTGCAGGTGTGCCATGCTTACTGTCCAGCAATTAAAGTCACTGGCTTTGGTGACAAAAGGTGTCATACGACAGAGTGCCAAAGTTCAAAGGTTTATGGAAAGGCCTTGTCGCCGTTCCTCTCCAAGTGCTGATGCTGGCAGGATAGCACCCCACATGGTGTTGAAAAGTTTCATTTTTTTACATTAGTAAATGTCTACAAGACTTGTCAGCAGAACAAAACCCACCATCCCTGTTAAGCTCCTGGCGCCCGTGCCCAGCAGGCAGGCACAAGCAGCAGGCGCGGACGAGACTGCACACTCCACAAGGCAGCACATCCTCAGTGATATTTGGCCTTTTCTTCCCTCTTTTAAAGCTTACCCACAATATGTAATCTTAGATAACTGTTGAAAATATTACAGGAACTTCAAGGAACATGCCTTTCCTCCTTCCCCTCCGAAAAACCCAGCCTGAATCACTATAAACTGAACTCACACACAGCAGCTGTTTTGGTTTCACAGCTTTATCCAAAGCATCATCGCAGTCAGACCGGCAGGGCTCTCGTCTAACCTGTTAGTTTCAAAGCTATATTTAGTTTTAAATGATCTCCATGTACTGACTCGAAAAACCCAATATAGGTTTCTCTATTCTGAGTCAGCCAAAACCCTTGTGATAACATAAATCACTACCATGGGTGTAATTCCAGTCTTGGGACATTCTGAAGTAAAATACAGACTCTCGGAAGGAAACACAGAATTTCAGAGAGGAATGACATTAATGGCTCTAAACCACTTTGGGTTCAAAGTTGAAACAATAGCTCAGTATGAAATAAAAATGCTTATTGCCTTTACTGGGTCATATGACAGGTGACAAAATATTCTTGGGAACAACTGTGGGACTGATGATGTATACATTTAATATTCAAATTACCAAACACCTGTCAGTTCTCCATGTCTTAGATGAGGCTTTAGACGAGTAAACAGTAGCATAAAGATGATCAGGTGACATGCCCAAGACAGAGATCAGAGAAAAAGTCACAAGTAGGTCTTGGCTGGTCCCGATTCTGTCAACGTTCACCTAGTTTTCTTCAGCTGCTTCAGAAAACAATAAACAATCCAAACCCAAAGAACATAAATGCTTTTCTCCTTCAGCAGGGGCAAAGGAAAGCTGCAGTTCAGATTATGGGCTTGGGTAAGTGTGTCAGTGCCGTGCCATCAAAAGCACAGTGGAAGACCTTAATCCTGACTTTTCAAATACAATCAGTGAGCAAATACGCTCAGAAATGCACTTTGATACCTTGAGCTATCTGTAATAACTTAAAAAACAATTGAAAGGTGCTTTCCATTTCATAATTAAAAACTGCTTTTAGTTAAGCTGTTAGGTAGAACTCTTATTCACTGCAATTAAATTAGATGACCTATGGTAAAATAATTTTTTTTTAAATCTTTTTGCCTATTGGTATTACTTTACAACATTCTCTGTTGAAAAATTATGCCTAACGACTGGTAGCATGCAGGATCGGTGCCAGCTGTTCTTCAGCCACTGACACAGAAGTATTCCACAGCATGTGCCCTGAGACGGTCCCTCTCAAGAAGCAGTCTGGGTCTGTACGGAGAAGACTGTGGCTCTGCCACATCATACATGGCAACTTTTAGTGGCTTTAAGATTTAAACCTGAAAAGAATTCTAGCAGGTCTTCATTCCATGCTTTTTGTTCCAGTTCCCGATCTGCAGCTGCACCCGTGAAGCAGCACTCAACCGAAGACGAAGGGTTCAGGACACTGTCACACGCACGCTCGCTCCGGCAGGGCGGACGGGCTGCCGCGAGCGCGCTGTGAAACCGCAGCCTTCACCAAACGCAGCTCGAAGTTAAAAGGGAGTCTTTCCAATCAGATACTTCCTAAACTTGTCAGCAAGGATGAGGCACATAAAAAAATCCGAAAACGTCATGGACAGTAGCAGTGAATTCATTTGGTCAATTCAAACCAGTGAAAGGAATACGCGGTGAGGAAAAGCAGAGATTTCCCTATTTAAATTAACAGCAATTATTATGTGGGAGCTTCTCTCCCCAGCAATTTCAATTTAGACTTAAAAATAAGGTAGTTGCTAGTTACCACTCATTGCGTTTATTTCCCTTTAAGAGCTGGATGTTTTCCTCCATACAACCCTTGGCTGCTTTTGTGTTTGTTTGGTTTTTTTCATCCATGTATGCTGAACTACAAGAAAGCACAAACCATTAGACTCCCTTGTCCTTCACCTGAACATCACGTTAGCAAGATCAGTGCCCAGAACGATGACTTAGAGTACACGTGCCCTTACAAAACTATTGGCAGATCTTCATTTTCCACGACATCACCTTCAGCCTGTGTCTGCTCTTGTTTGTTCTGGGTATCTCCTTGCAATTGGAATAGGAATCACGACTTGAAAAATCCTAACTGAATGGAAGACTCCCCACTTCTGTTAAAAAAACCAACAAACAGCATCTCAAGTTTTCTTGTATTGTTTTGACTACCTTTTTTTTTCAACGTATATGCAGTTAAGAGCTAGTTTGCAGATGCAACTTTCTAAATCACAGAATCACAGAATCACAGAATAGTAGGGGTTGGAAGGGACCTCTGTGGGTCATCTAGTCCAACCCCCCCGCCGAAGCAGGGTCACCTACAGCAGGCTG
>Ga0065711_1038990_pt1 | contig 18230 bp, 7 predicted proteins | sample Hoacrofraction12_FD_59098 | JGI IMG/M metagenome (GOLD analysis project Ga0065711, IMG submission 59098) | Hoatzin crop microbial communities from Cojedes, Venezuela - Epithelial fraction 12 v2 (version 2) | ecosystem: Host-associated > Birds > Digestive system > Esophagus > Crop | place... | reverse complement strand
GGGGGGGGGGGGGGGAGGGCAAAACTAAGGAAAAAAACAAACAAAATCCTTTTTACTTACACAGATAGAAACAATGTTTGCAAGGGCTACAACATTCCCCAAGTAGCCAAAGCAGGGATGGCCAAAGGCAAACTGGATTTTCTGCATAAACTGGGATTGGTACTGTGGACTGGGAGGATGCTGAAAAGAACACAAAGGATTTGCTGAGACAAAGCGTTTTAATAATAATGCAGGAAAACCACACCCAATCTCAGATTTAAGAAACAGACATATTCGAAGCAAAACTTCAAGGCCACACGCTGATTTTGACATTTCAGTAGGAAGGTGTTTTCAAGCTCTGGCGATTAGCTGCAAGAGATCATTTCTGAGTAGCGAAGTGGTTGAAATTATGGCACAACACACGATAATGGCAAAGAAGGGAGATAATCCAACCTCTCTCCAATGCCCCAGGCAGGTAAACTAAACACCAAGCTACTAATTGTATACATTCCTTCCCCATTTCCCAACATTCATTCTCCCTTAAAAGACCTAGAAGTCTTAGTTACATATGCAAACATTGAAGGGAACATATCCCAACACTCGAAAACTTAAATTTCCTCCCCCCACCTTCCCCCCCCCCTCTTTCTTTCTTGAAGTGGAGAAGACTGCTTTCTGCCCATCTTCACCTGAACACTTCAAGTATCCTCACTTCATTGTTCATTCAGTGACTGGAGAAAAGACTTTGCCCGAGTACATTTAAGTGTTACCCTGCAAAGACTAATATATAGCAGAGATGCATTGCATTAATACAGAACTGTCACAACAATACAAATCCCTCACATTTCATCAAAAACAATTTACTGCAGAGGCACTCATTTCTCCACAGCACTTTTCAGAAAGTCTATACTGTAAGTCTAACTCCTATTGCTTGTTTCCTTGTAATGAATCATCCTATCAAAATACACACATAGAGCCCTCATTCTGGACAAGTCGCTTAAAAATGCTGACAGAATAAACAATAATGCATTTTGTATATTTAACACTACCAGGCAATCCCAAACTAATGCTGTAAAAGCCCCCAAAGAAACACCTTTTGTGACTACGACAGCAATCCACAAACAACTTAAAAATCAATGACACTTGATCATGCCTTGAGTTCAACAAGTTGTGAAGTTTGTTTACATGCTTTATGGAAGAATACTACCATTTATTTTTGCACAAGACCACACTCAACTTATGACACTCTATAAACGACTGTCAGATACATACTTGCTTAATGGCATCTTTGTCTAGTTCTTCAAAGAGCTTCTGAAACTGGGCAGCTGACAGCTGGTCACAGGAGCACATTTTGAGTGACTTCACATGGAAGAGAAACACTCAGATCAATACCCACACTAGGTGCATGTTTAAACAGTGCCAACACCCTCAGACTATCTTAAAAGTCTAGGAATAGAGATGTAATACAACATACACCAAGGTATTAGAGTGAGCTTCAATATTACCTGGCATTAACGCAAAACTGCCACACGACTGTGGGATTTGTCTTGCCTTTTCTGTTTTGCCTCTCTGGGATCACATGCTGCTTAAGAAGGAGCATGCTCTTCTGAAATACTTAAAATTTTAGTCTCCTCTATTATTGCCATTATTATGTTACTATCCAAAGAATGAAGATACTAAGCCAGTTATCACTGTTCTGCAAAAGTTACTACCTGGAAGGGTGGAATTATTTTATAAATTCTAACATGAGAAAGACACTTCCATAGTATGCTAAACACTAGCTGCGACTGTAGCAACATAGCAACAAAAGAAAATGTCAAAACACCACCAGCAACAAGAAAAAAAAGTAAAACTTGGATATGCATATCTAACTATCAGTGCAATGGACAGCTCAGCAAAATTACAGAGCAAAGTGTTTATTTTCAGGCTACTTCACTTACACAGCCCCTATCCCAGACAAGATCTGGAAGTCATACATGCATACCTCTCATCCCACTTCCAACCTTGACATTGGAGCGAGCTAACTGCTAATGCCATAACCATCAGCTCCGAATTGTCACTTCCTTTTGGCAGAAGATCTTACAATATGGACTTCCAAATCCTGCTGCAATGTTGTTCTTAAAAAGCAACATGACTTTTAGATAATTTTTCTGAAACCACATCAATAATCTCCACATCTCCTACTAAAGCTAATTTCTCTAATCTCTGAAAATCATAGCATGAACTGCAATAATATTTAGGCCTTCAGTTAAGCAAAACCACTTGCCATGTAGCCTGATACAACTATTAATACCTAGAGGAAGCAGCACAGCTAGAACCCAATGAAAAAAAGACATTTTAAAATGGTAGAGGGAAGCTGCTATAGACAGCAGCTATAGACCACAGTGGGAAATGCTTTACTTTCAGAGAGAAGATAAAGGAAACCAAAAAATTAGCTCTGTAAAACAAGAGTTTTCATTAGTCTACACCTCTCTATAGGTGGATGCATTCCTCATCACACCAAGCAACGCAGCAGCAACCTTAAGGTGAAATCATTGCCTAAAGACTGTTTTTGTTCCAAAGACCAAAACAGACACTGAGCTTGGCCTCCCTTTACACTCTTACAGAAAGCAGCATAAAGAAAGCCGAGCTGAAAGCTACTACTCCTAGATCAATGGTGTGATTAAGGAAATATCACTTTCCAGAGCTGTTCCATCAGAGGGCTTAAGAGTCACCAACAAAAAGACTAAGAAAATCCAGTTCTTACTCTCATGATGGCTTGCTTGCAGCGAGAATCCATTTCAACTTTCTGCAGCACTTGTAGCAAGGCCCTAACGCTGACATACGACCTATTTAAAAGAAAATACCATGGGCCCTGAAACAAATAACTGTCTTGATGGTAACAACAGCTATTCTAAATACATTTCTGCTTCTTTATTTTTTGAAAGGCAGATCGAATTAGAATTAGAAATAAAAAGGAAACAGACCCCCATAAGAGTCCCAAGCAGAGTGTTATAAATACCCAGTTAAAGGAAAACAATAAAATAAGAGATATGCAAACTGCCATTTTTCAAGAAGGGATCCCCAGTAAATATACTAAACAAAACAAGATGACCAAAGATCTGCTCTTTTCTCCTAGATAATGTACTCTTTCAACATTCGTCACTTACTGTTGTGCATTAGCAGGAGTCTCTTTCAGGGAAGAAAGCACTTCAAACGCAGCCCGGATTCCTAGTCGCCTCCTGAAGAGGGAGGACTGAACCGATTTCTGGATGGTAAAAACACCACAGAGGAGACAATTTACTTACACTTGTTTAAAGCACATACAACTAGATGATACAAATAATACCAGCAAATTATTTGCCCAGCCCTACTGCAAGCCTCAGAAAGGGGCTGTTCAACTATTTTTTCAGGAAGGCAAGATACTGTTTTCCTTCTCCCCAAAGTCCCCATCATTAGCCACTAGATCTAGTTGTCCAGATACTGGGCCCAACCACAGACACTCCATAATTTAAAAGGAATACAATGAAGAGTCACAGGCTGAAATCAATGGAGCCCATTCCTAACAGCAGGACTTGGGGAAGATCAGGGCAGCCCAGCTCCTCATGCAGTACTATGTCCTGTGGTCAGACAGTACACTGATCCTCTGGCACACAACCCAGATTTGTGATTAGAGGTCAGAACAGGAGACTTCCCTAGGTCTCACCCCCTTCAAGAACTCCGTGTACGAGAAGGAAGGACGCAAGCAAACGTGTCTCTGGAGTTCAAGTAAACATCCAGGTTATGGTTTATTTATAATCCTGGATCGTACAGGGACATCCCTGTTCTGGAGACAATGGCAACAGCAAAGCTTAAGCATTCACAGAAATTCATATTACTGTGCAAAGAGAAGAGTTGGACAGCTTGCCAAACTCCAGGCTCTTGCCAAAAAGAAGAAAGCCAGAGCCACACTTTTTCATGCTTCTTCTCTTTTTTTTTTTTTTTCCTATAGTAATCACATTCAAACTCAGTTACATTACTGAGAGTCAGATTATGGCATGCTCTCACATGGGAAAGAGGAAAATTGAGAAAGAAGGGAAGAAACAGAACAGGAGGAAAGGATTACAGAAATTGCTCTTTGCATGTATTAGGTTTAAACACCCCTCTCCCACAAGAGGGTGAGGGCCATTTCTTCTTTGTAATATTGCCTAAGGTTTACTATCCAACAAACTTTACCTTCTCTCTAGAAGTCTACTAGATCAGCTATTATTTCTCTTTTCCCCCCAAGCCCTCAACTCCACTCCTCTGAAGGGCTGAATGAACTATAAGACTATGTAAGTAAGGGGAAGGAACTATAAGACTATATATAATGGGGTAAGTAATGAAGGAACTATAAGACCCTATGTCAGCAAGGGGGAAATCACACCCAAAGTCAAAGTGTCCAAGCTTCCCCTGCCACAAAACCTGAAGGAAACTACAGGCATGAGAAGAGACCAGTTGGAACGTCAGGAACCATTGCCCGTTCCAAGCTAAAGAGGTCATCACTGTACTGGCACAGAGGGCAAAAAGCTTCGCCTGCAGCCCAGAGGTTTAGCTGTCAGACTCCAGCGCTTTTGCACAGCACTACCCTGACTCAGCTTTACCAACCACAGAGCTGTTGAGCTGTGAAGTTTCACAAAACATGCAAGAGGAAAGTAAAAATAAAAACAAAACAAAACAAAAAAAACAACAGGAGGAAGTGAAACTGTTGAAGAACTAGCTCAAGACTTCAGAGAAAAATGTCACCATGGAAGTTTCAAAGCTCAAAGGACAATCTCAGTTTGAAGATGGCACCTCAGCAAGATCAAGACTCAGCCTGTTCTGAAGAGCAAGAGCATGGTAGCTCCTCTTTTCACTGATGACTGCCTGACCAAAGATTCAGTCATGTGCTGTCTGTTTGATAATCATTAATATTTAGCCTAGCACTGCGTTATTTCTACGAATCTACTATGTGTATTAACTGCTAAGTAGCTGTGGTGCACCTTGGATGTTCTGCATTCACTGCTGGAGATAAACCCCGTTCTGGAGATCTCCAGCTGCACCCATGCAGCCTCTTCCTTCCACCACCTATCCAGTCAGTTGCTTCTTTCTGGAATAGCAGTAGGAAAGTCACAAATTTAACCTCTTGGATGAAGTACATTTTATTGGAAGTAACCGAGATGATCTTTCATTTGGTTTATGTTGTCCCTGCTTTCTAAAATATTTTTACCTCAGCTTATTACAATTCCTCCCAGATTGTTCAACTGCACTATCTCATACAGGAAATAAAAGCAATTACACTCTTTCCTGCTAAGGGAATCCAGACTACACTCCCAGTTGGAGACTAAACAACCCCTATACGTAATGCAACAAAGCACATCGCACAGCTGGTTAATAAAGGAGAAAGAACTTCTAGTGACGAGTTTAACCACAGATTGCACACTCCTTGAACAACATGCAAAAGTACATTTACTTTGTCAGTTTTTACTTCTCTAATGTAGACACCCGAGTCAAAAGAAGTCATTACACATCACATTCACACTCCACACAATAGAGTGGGGAGAATCACATATGACCAGGCATCTTCCAGAAGCACATTAAAGTACTACACAGGTAACTGGCAGTGCATGGAGAGTAAGCACAGGTTCCTTTTACTGGAGATTGAATACTATTAAGAATAACTACTATACCTACTGGCAACTGCTTCTGGTACAAGCCAATCACAAGGCTCAAGTCCATCTTTTAATAGGCAGCAGACAGCCCTAATCATTCCAACATCACACCCACCCACCATGGTAATACCATGGAAATACCAAACATGAAGATGATTTAGTCAGTGATTCTTTTTTACTGAAGGCTTCTCATGCTGTGCTAAATCAGAGAAATTAAGTGCTAGGATTTGCAACAAATAGCTATCAAATAGTACAGCAGGTTTACTTCACAGAGACCAAGTTTAAGTTACTTGTTCACTTCTCCTTGTTCAGTTCTATAATAGTTTGATTTTTTTTCCCCCCCATATAATAGTCAAACTTGCAGATCCACAGTGTACAAGCAGGTAATTTTGTCATGGAAGAGGATCAAGCTACAACAGCATGTAAGGGGAAAATTATCTATATCAAAGAACCTTTAGTATCTTAAAACCATATCTACAGCCAGGATAGGCATGCTTCTTTAATACGCAGTTGAAATTTTTAATACTCGGGGCTTCACAGTTTTAAGGTTATGGTAGAACAGAAAAATTAGGAATGCTTTACTCACCAGAAGGTATCCTCGAAACTGGTTGTATATTATTGCTGTAAGCAAGTTCATTAGAAACAAGTTGCCTATTGGAGAAAAAGAGGCAGTAAGAATTACTGAAATACATTTCTGTTTCTCAAAGAAGTTTCAATTTATGTAGTAAATCAGATGTAAACTTTCAAAAGTATTAATATTTCTATTTGATTTCCAAAATGTTTTTAACGTTTGAATACACTCTAACTTATCCATTCCCCTGCGATACGTTACTAAAAAAAACCGAATCACAAGTATCTTCCAAGAAAATTATCTTACAAGACACTACACAGTAACTGGAAGAAAGACAAAAAAGGAGAAATTTATGCTCAGACTTTACTAGGAAAATAAAATACTCTGTAGCTGGTATGCAGTCAAAGTTTAAGTGCAGTTAAATTACTGAAGACAAGAGGTAACTTACCTAATACAGTGAAGAGTATGAAGAAGATTGAATATGCTCGATTCTTAGAATATGCAGGAATCATCACTGTATTGGATTTAACAAAAAAAGGAAATAAGAATTTAATGCTTAAGATGAAAACTGGAGAAATCTATCATTTTTTGGCCATTGGTAAAAACTCTTATATAGCTCCACTTTAGAGCTGCATATATAATTACAGCAAAGGAAAGGCAAGAATCAAGTTACTAAAGGCATGAAAAATCTTTACATAACCTTACTCTGGCTTGTACTAAGAACTATCAGCTGAAAGAATGGTTATAGGAGTCTGAAGATAATCTTACTCTACTATTCTTTGAAAAGAGAGACAAGAGTTATTTCTAAAAGATTGCTCACCATCAGGATTATTTGCAGTAGTTAGCAGGACCAGAAGTGTTGTCAACGAATCTGGCAAATTTCTGAAATACCCCACCCACTCCTTGTCCTGCTGGCCATCCTAGTCAGAGAGATGTTCTTGGTTAGGGAAACACTGAAGAATCAGTAAGACTGTCTTATCAAGGAAGGGGGAAAAAAACTTAAAAAAAAAAAAAATCAGTCAATAATCAATTTCTTACACAATCAAATCTACAACATGAAGAAAGCATGAGACAAGCATAAAAAAACAGGAGAACATGTAGGAATACAGTGCAATCACTTCACTTGTTAACAGCAATTAAAAAACATACAGAAGAACGGCAAGTGAAGGCAGACACAGGAGGCTCAGTATAGAAGTTATGTCTAGCTAACACCTCAGACCCAGGAAGAACAATAGTGTCACAAACAGACAATATAGGAATCTGAAGCCACCCTCAATTGATACAAAAAGCACTATCTCTTAGCCTGCAAGTGTATTAGAGTTAAAAGGACTCCCTACGCATGATTTAAAAAAAAAAAAAAAAAAACACCACACCACATACAGACTAAGATCACCTTCAATCTCAACCTGCATTATAAAAAATAGTGTAGAGTAGAAGCTGCTTTCTTGCTATACCTCAGTGTAGATGGAAACCCAATGACCCTGAATTGTATACTCTAGAACTACACTACAGGATAATACAATTTGGGGACAACATTAAAATAGATTTTGTCCATACTGAAGAACAGAAACAAAAGAGCTTCCTCAGTAATGAAGAGCTGCCTCAATAACTACAGTGTTACAAAAAATCCTTGCCTATAGATTAGGAGCTCCTCTCCAACACCTACAGATCTACCAGCCTACTCACTGAGTATGAAATGTGTCTCTCACTTCCCCCTTTGACTTCCAGATAGAAAACTTAACACATTCTGAATTAGTTATTTGCGCAAAAGTTACTAGTGCTAATTGGAACAGAAGTTTTTCCCTTTCTCCAGTTACCCCCTTACATACTCAGGGGGTTCTGTTTAATTACAGTAAGATCTACACAGAACACAGCCAGACAAGTTTTAGTTCTCTTTTCAATAATGTACACGAAGATGTACCTGAAGTATAATTGCAAGGATAGCCCTCATCTTATTTTAGAGGAAATAAATATTTGCACAAGAGTATGCAATATAAAGTAATATGCTATTAAGCAGCACTAGTGCACACTACAGGAGATGTTGGGCAGGTGGAAAACATGCAACTGTTCTGTTTTGAAAAGAATGAAGATTCAAAATGCAATGCAAAGTATCAATGAAAACATCACATAAAGCTTAAACATGGGGGGGGGCGCACACGACACAAACCAGTGCTACAGCACCCAAAAAATCTTTGCAAGTACTTTGGCGACTAAGGTCATCAAAATTATTTTGTGGCTCAGTGGAAGCATCAGAAGATCTGCTACAGCAAATCACTGGGAAGCTGATCTTGGATCATCCACGTATTTATTTTTTTCCCCAAGTTCAAGCAGAGACAGCTACAAGAGATGCAGAGTGCAAACAACACAAACATGAATCATGCAGCACGGAACAAACAGCCCCCTAATCTGCTGCAAAGACTGGAAAAAATGTACCTCTAGAGGACACACGAAAGAGTGCAAAACTCTAGAGGCATGTACTTCATTACTACCTGTACTTTAAGAATTTGCTTTCAGTATTTTGCCTTGTTAGATACAATTAGTTTGTACGGGTATTAGACTAGCAAACCAAAGAAATAAAGAAAGACTGCTCTTTAATTTGTTCTTTCTCACCTAAATGTATACAAATTTGACTGGTTCAGGTACACAAATTACATTCCCATTTGCTGGGAAAGCTCATAAGTGAAATTAGGTGTGACACACAGAGATAATAGAAAGATCTAGCACGCAGCTAAATAAAGGGGAACAATAGAGCTCTGCTTCTAATTTCAGAAATTCTGTAACATGGGAATTGAAGGAATTTGCCAATCACAAGGAAGACCTGAGGAGGGCTCATATGCAAATTGCAGTAGGAGTGAAGGTGCAAAACTGAGATTAAGGAGGTGACTAAAATTACTGGGATAGGTACACAACAAATCTTTGTGCTCACAGGAACGTATTTATGGAAGGCCTTAAAAAGTAAGGACAAAAAAATTTGAGTATGATACACTAAGATACAGGAAGTTTAGGTGAGAGGGAACACACCAAGAGCACTGGAACACAAAAGTGATTTTAACCACAGAACTATACATTTCCTTTTCAGAACCACGAAGAGAAGAAACAGAGGAAAGGAACCAAAGAGATCAGAAACCAAAACATCAGAATAATGCAGGCAAAAACAGGTAAAAACCTACCAAGGCATGGCCAGGGATACCAGTATTGGCAGATAAGAAAACACAGAAGAAACTAAACTTAGCAAAAAACTAGATAAGGAAAAGAGAAAAAAAAAATGAGTGATAGTATAAATAAAAAAGTGACAAGATTAAGAGCTTTGGACACAGAACAGCATAGAAGGTTTCAACAAAAGCAGAGAAAGTAACTCAAATGATCAAATTGGAGAACTATATGCGGAAGCCTCTTGTACAAACAAACTTTTAATTTCTCACCTGCGATAGTGGCATCAAAACCAGTAGTTATGCAGGACCATAAACAAATAAAGATGTTAACCATATTTTAGTATGGAGCCATCTAAGTTCACTCTGAGCAGAGGAGCTAGACTCATAAAATAATATGCCACAGCTTACAGCAAGAGTGAAAGAGTTCAGTTGTGGAGCAGGATGGAGCGTTATCCCTTAAGTAACAAAGCACAGTCTGGAAAAAATTCTTCACTACAGGACGAAAACATTCTAACACTATTCTGAGGGGCCTTCTAATGCACGCTTACATAAACAGCACTAAACATTGATACTATGCACAATTTTAATCTCTCTAAATGAACTTTAAACTCATCTCAGTAAGTTTGACAAGGTAACATGACCTTTTCAGGGGAAACAAGTTTCACCAGTTTGATTATAAAACTAGACATGCAGCAGCTATGTGGGTAAAGAAAAAACCCACCAAGATCCACCAAAGCATAAATATGATTGGTTACCTTCGTTCGAGCAAACAGCAGCATGGCAAACATGGTAAAGAGAGACAGATGAACAGCTAGTAGTAGAACAACACTGTTGGAAAGAAAACAATCATACACATTAATATCAACTTTATCTTTTAATATCCTTTGCTAAAAAAGCAAAAGGATGCCATAGAACAAAAGTCAGGGGTGTTTTTTAGAAGGTCTATGGAGATAAGAGAAAATGATCTTTTGATTCAAAATAAGAATCACACTTGTTCAGGATGCCTCAGCATAAGCTTAGACAGTTGTGAGCTGAATGAGATTCTAACACTTGTTTCTCTATATTTTGGACCATATTTATAACCTCCAGTCAAAATACAACACCTTGGCTTCCATACACCTTTGATTCTCCTGGGACTTGTCAGTTAAAAAGTAACAGGCAAGGATAGCGAGTTCTATAAGCTGTAAATATACACAACCCCTGTCACAGGAAGAGATCGCTTTCAAAAAGCGTCACGCTGTCTGGGTACAATTTCACCAGTGGGTTTTCAGTTCAACATTTCTAATGACAGTAAAATTTAATACACTAAAACCATTTAGAAACAAAAAACATGAAGTAAAGCACTCTGAAGATGTAAAGAAAGTGGTATCTTGTTGTGTGGCACTCCTGACTGGAAGACAAGTGCATGTGTGTCTACCCATATCTCTGAGAGGCTGCCTTGAAGAAATACAGCATAGACCTTTGCCCAGATGGTGCCTCAGTTCTTCCCTTACAAAAGGGCTGTACGTAACATATACAGAATTACAAAATCCACACAACCAGCATCAAAAACCTCATCTGTCACATATAGAGTCAGACCACGTGCTTTCTAGAGAAATTTTACAGTCTAAAGGAATCAAAAAGTCAACACAACACTCCACCCTTTACTACCTGATCCCACCAACCACTTAGCAAGACCATCAGGAAGGAAGCTACTCAGACACCACACTATAGAATACTAAGGGTAACTATATGGTTGCTGTGAAAGGATGTTTTCTATGCTATTACCTACCTTGCCATTTCAGGCAATGTGCTGTTGATACTTTTTAACGTTTTCTTCATCATAGAAGAATTCTGAAGGAGAAAGAACGGACGCAGAATTCTTCTTATTCTCACATCCTACAAAAAACAATGGATCAGATACTGAGTTCCCATAAGACTAGCACCACAAATATTTTTAATGCAAGTTTGTCAAAAAACTCTGACACACCCATCAATAAAAATAAAAAATAAAACCAGTGTAAAATAAAAAGGCTGTGCTCAGAAGCTAAATCTGTCCCACTGAAGTCACAAGAGACACAAAAGACATTTTATACATTATGGGTGCCTCGTTAAATGAAAGATTACTTTAATAATGCACATTGATATTTCAATAGCCTCATCAGGCCACTACTTGTAAACAATCTAACTTTACTGGATAGACACAACAAACAGGTCAAGAGATGGCATTTTCATGTTTTCTGCCAAGGTCTGTTTCAAGAAGGGAATGAACAGCAAGCTACTTTCAGTAAAAAAAGAGACACTTTTTGAAACTAAGTGCTTGATTTAAATTTTCTGCCTTTTTTTTCATTTTATAATTAAAGGGCCTGCTAATTACTCAGCATTTTCTGCCTCTGACAAGACTCAAACAGGTGATTGCCTTTATTTTCCTTTACATACACTAAAGCAATTAAGCTGTTTGATTCTTGCACTCAAGACACCTGCCAGCCTTCAAGTTACTTCTGTGACTTATCAGCTCCTTCAAGCATTTCAGGATCAGTCTTCTCATGGCCACATCTAACAGCAATAAAAATCACTTTCTTCCTCACTATTCCCTTGTTCATATATCCCAGCAGTTAAACTGCTCCTTCTGCCACTGCTCTGTATTTGAGGCTCCTGTTCAAACTACTTCTCCACCATCGCATCTAAAGATATTACAATCACTTCTTTCCAAAACATATTCTCCGTGTTGTAAGCACAATCTTCATCCTAGATAAATAATACGGCTGAAAGAAGTTATTTTGCTTGAATATGAAAAGGACTTGTGCATTTTTCTTATAGTTAGATGTTTATCAGCCTAACTGATGTTCTTTCAACCTTTTAAGATGATCTCTTTGATACTACATCACATCCCAGTCAATGGTGACCAATGGTCAACTATGACTACTAAAGCACGAACAACTACTAGTAACCCACTGTTAGTAGCAACTGCATCCAAGCTAATCCCACCAATACAGACAATAATTTGAAATAGGTTTGATGGTTTTCTGAAGGCAACAGATAATGGCTTCAACACAAGAACTTACACAAGAATAAAAATTCAAGATCTTTGCCTCATTCACTTCCCAGCATTTTTACCGTGTTAGGATTTTCTTAATGAAGATTGAAAGTTAGTAGCAATTAATTTAATGCAGACTTTAGTCATGGCAGAGAAAGTCAGTTGGCAGATTGCATTGTTGCATGAATGAGGACACTTTTAGAACTATTTCACAAAACTGACATTCCTCTCAGGGCACAGTTGCTTAAAACACAACACAGCTTCATCTTAGAAAGTAGTTGTTAAACTACACAATTACCTTTCACTTAGACATCACCACATAGATTTCGTTGTCGAATCAAGTTAAGAACATAATTCTCCAACCGTATGACAAAATTGGTGCTATGCAACCAGAGTTTTCTCTATACTCTGTTGACAGACTATAACAACAAAGCTTTAATATTACCAATGAACTCACATCCTATATTACGAATCAAACAGAATCCCTTGAGAAGCTACCAAACTGTTTTCTGTGTTTCAGTGTATTATCCAGCTATCAAAGACCAAACACGAACCATCTCACCCTCCTCCCTTAATTCTTCAATATAGCACATAGGCCCTGCTGACTATGCCTTTGCAGGTTCTTCTCCTCTGCCACTCCCCACAACCAAGCTGCTGATTGTTTCTGCAGCAAGCAGTTCTTACCTCTGTGCAGAAAAAACTCAGCGATACAATCCAATCGGTAACGGAGACAACTAATGTCAGTATATAAGCCAACAGCCATTTATTTTTCCAAAATTCTTCCCATCCAATTAAGTAACTCTGGGGAGGAAAAAAACCCACACAAACAACTCATTTCAATAATAAATTCCAATACTCTAACAAGTCAGCACTAATTGCTTTCCAAGTATTTGTAGTTTTACATCAGTGCTCATAAAGAGCTCCCCGATTTCCAAACAAAAATACCCTGATCGGAGAATTTTTCTACAAGCACTAAATAAAGGCCAGTAGAAGTGAGAAGTGCACATGGGCTGTGTGAGAGAAATCCTTTGAATGCAAGAAAAATGTTCATTTAATAACCATAAAAATACAGCGACAAATATAAAAAAAAAAGTTCAGTTTCTGAATATTTTTATTTTGCTTTGTTTAAATGAACTGGCATATATTTGATTAGTATATACCCCAATTCTTACAGCCTAATATAAGCAGCTAAGCTAAAATCACTATTTTCTTAGAAAAATTTATTTCACTTATTCCACAGAAACAGGAGCTTTGTATTTCTTAGGCTAAAAAAATAAGCAATTTTTTTTTAATTCAGAAAATATGCACTTTCTAATTTCTCCTGAAATTAAGGCTTTAATGTTGTAAAGCAACCTCATCATGCAAATCCAAGATTTGAATAACAGTTCTAAGACATTTCTCCCAAAATATAAAATGGAGAAAAGCCACACTCGCTATACATACTGAGCTTGCCCAACACACCTAGTATTTCATTCAATACCAGGTGAACGTGATGCTTACCTTCACGGATACATCAACAATGAACACAAGAAAGCAAAGCAGCTCAATGCTTTCTGTTAGGCCACACGGAGGATTCCACGCAGGAGGGCGGTATCGTACATCTGACGTGATAGTAAGCGAAGACGGCTTTTCAATGAACGCCAAAGCCAGGATTACAGTAATGGTTAAACTTAAAATCCTGTTTGGACAGAGATGAAATTAACAAAAAAACCCCAAACAACAAAAAACACCAAACCCATAAAATGAGTCAGAAAAACAAAATACTTACAGTAAAGCAATTTTCATAGAAGTAAACCAAGCTTTATAATATCATATTTAACACAAGTGAATTAGACCACAATGCAGCACTTGATTACATGCTGCTGCCTGTATTAGAATAATACAACTGCTGACCACCAAATAACCTTAGGTGGTTTTCTTTTGAAACTAACATCAACAATGTTGCTACTATTTAACACTTTTAGAAATAGACACTTGGAAAACTCTAACACACAGTGCTGTCAATCATGCCAACGGTCCATTCATGCAACAGTCCTATGGCTGATCCAAAGATCTACATGATCACACTTTCATGTATCTTGCTGCTTTCCACTTCCATCATGCTCACATGTAGTCAATCCACTTGCTTCCTATAGCAAGTTCTTGTAAAGATAAAAATCACAATTATCTAATTATTTAACAAAACAAGAAAGATGAAGAATATTTTTTTATAAAGACTCACTCCTAAATGAAAAGGCAAAAAGAATAGCAAGTTCTTACCACTGGCAAGTTCTTGAATAGTACCATCGATACAACCACAGGGATTTGGAGTCCACACGGTGATTTATAGATCGATACTGAAGGTAGAAGGGAAAGCAAAAAGGGTAATTAAAGGATAAATTGAAGGATAATTAAAACATTACGTTCAGTCTGTCTCAAAGACAAAGATCAAGTTGCCAAAACAAACCAAGTTCTAACCAACGAAGGTCAAGTCTTGAGACAATTCCAGTTTCACAGTAAGATAAAGAAATTATTGTATAAGTTATTAATTATTAAACTGTCAGTCACCAATGGCCATAGCTGTAGCCTATATGCATGCAGTGGGAAAGATTTTAATGAAGTTTTACTAATCTAAAGGCCATACAGTTTCTCAGGTAATCAAACCGGTGGGGCAGTCTTCTGAAGCAAGCGTTTTACCATCATTACAGATAACAGCATCCGTAATAATTCAGCGCCTATTCAATGTGCTCGCCAAACCGGTCCATCCATTCAGTTTACCTTTCTAGCTTTCATTCCATTCATGGACCTTTCTCTTGTCTTTCTCTTCCAAAAAGCCGTAAGATGCAAACAAATTAATTCTGAATGTAAGGGACCTCAGCCTACACCTTTAAACAAGATATGCCTTAAGTTCAAGTACCCGTGATTCTTCAGAACCGGCTTGCTTTTGCTGATATCTGTTCAGCCCCTCCTCTGCAGCTGCTCCTGGGCTGCTATTCCTCTGCCTCCACTGAGAAGTATCTGCACCTTAAATATATCTGATCCCCAGAAATCTCCCAACCCAAAGCTATCTGAATGCAGCAAGAGTGCTCAAGAACTGCCCTCCAGCATTCGCCCTAATAACTGGGAGATAACACGATCTAGGAATATGTAGAAACAGCCAGTAGAGACAAAAAGAGAATGAAGACTTCCAAAGGTACTCAATTCAGCTGAAGCAACAGAGTTCCAGCTTCTTGCTTGAAGCTCACCTTAAACCCTACCAGCTCTTAAGCTACGCACGTAGTCAGATTTAGAGGCAAATTACAGGGTTTTCTCAGACAGTTTCTCTTTAGCAGTAAGGCCAGTCACTTTCACAATAAAAAAAAAAAAAAAAACACCAAACCAAAACAACCCAACAAAACCACCCCACAAATCCACAAATCGGCATCTCTTTTGACAGCCTTCAAGAGAAGACACCATCTATTTCATTATGTGGAAAAACACTCTTCTTCCAGGCAAAAGTTTACTGAAACTTGCATACCACAGGAATTTGGAATTCTGATCGTGCTTTGTAAATTAAGATGCTGTTATATGGAGGTTGCCTGAACACATGAAAGCTTAAAAGCTAGCAGAACATCCAACAAATATCCAGCATGCGAAGCATAATAGCTAATAAACAAGCTATATTTACCTGTATTGCATCTTCAATAAATACTATGGCTTGATTTATATAAAGGTCATTATCAGCTCCAGTACCTATGAAGTTATGAAGAAATAAGAATCACTTACTGTATTTTGGATAGAGCCCACAGCTTGCTTATTAGTTAACAGAAGCTCCACCACTGTGGTTCTCACGATAAAGGGCACCATACACACACAGAAAGTAAAGAGATAGCTCATGCCATGTTTGCTGTCAGAAGGACAGAATATTAAATTAAATATACAATGATCGTCTCAAACACATCATGCATCTTTCTGTATTTTGTGAAAGTGTTCTCTCTTACATGTAGCTTAAGCAGCTAGATTATACTAGTAGCTAAATAGCTACCACAAGACTGGGATATTTCTATACAGAGGCAAGTCCTAAGTAACAGGCACTGTACTTTATGACCCTACCTCCTCATCACTCTTGTCTCAAGAAAGTCACTCCTAAAAGGAGATGGCAAAAATCTGTTTCTTTCTACTTAATGTAGCTTCAATCAAATTATTCTTTGACAAAGCGTGCAGTCAAGTGAAGCTCGAAAGATCAGATGCTAGTATTCTAGGCATTTTTACTTTTAATAAGTGTACTGAGGTTTAGATTCATCTCACTCTCTCCAAAACCAACAGACATCTCCAGTCAGATGACAACAAAGCTAAGTCATTTTCTAATTTGTCCTGAGAGTTGTTATTACCATATCAAACAGATCAGAGTTCAAGACACAGAAAGAGGTGAAAGTACACAAAGTGAAAAAAAAAAATAGTTACTATGCAACATTTCAAAACCCATTACTAAGAAGTCCATAAGAAGATATACATGTAAAGAATAAAGGGCAATTGCTTGTGTTGACTTGAATTAGAACCTTTAAGTAACTAACATGGCAATTAAGCCACCAAGAGAGACAAAGGCAGTTAAGGCCAAAATGAGGAAGAGAAAAAAAAGAACGGAAAAAAAAAAAAAAGACAAACTCAAAGTGGCTAGAGATACGAAAACTATGTGCTAGTGTAATCTTTCCACAGAGGGAAGAGGACCAAGGAGCACTTCATGCCATCTCCTCCCAGGAGATGGCAATCCCAGCGTGGGATACAATGAGACTGAGCCAGTCCCAGTGCCAGCACAATGTTCTCCAGGCTCCAAGAAATGCCAGAAGCACCGTTGATCTAAGTCCCAGATGATTTTATGTTCCACGTGATTCGGCGGCATCAATTTTCTACAAAGACTGCAAACAGTTCTTAAATGTCACCTTTTATCTGAGCATAAGCAACAACACAGTTTTGTACTGATTCCGATATGAACCTCTGTGCAAGACAGACTGAGCATAAACAGGAGACAAGCTAGGCTCACGCAATAAAGATCTTATCTTTTTCAAGACATCACACACCAGTGAGGTAAAAATAAAGTTGCTTAAAGGAACAGTATTAGTTAAACGGATAGGAAGGACAGCAAAAGCTTTAGGACCTTGGAGCACGCAGCAAGCCTAGCGTCGATTCCAAGGATTTTAAAAGGGCAAAATCTAAGCAACTGCTCTTAATGTGAAACTAAAACAGGGAAATTACCAAGAAATGTTTACTTTAGCAATTTTGGGGCTTTTTTTTCTTAAAAAAAAATCCACATTTTCCTTTCATGGCACGGAGGATCCCAAATTTATTCTGCAACCCTTAGTCACAGCAAGTGATGCTTAGTCACAAGGGATGATTAAAGCACTGCTCGGTTTGGGTGTGCAGGATGTCTCTCCGGCCCCGCTGCACTTCTGACACTGAGCAAAGAGCCCACAGAAAGAGGAGGTTCACTTAAGTGATGTGATACCCTGAAAACAGAGAACCTGAGGCCCTCCAAAGGAGCCTTTCCTGGGGGAATCGAGAAGTCAGGCATCTAATATGTAATGAGTTAGAGAAAAAAAAACCTTGTCAACATCTTTAAAGAAAAAAAATAAAAAAAAGAAAAAGAAAGGGGGAAAAAAAGCGGAGTCTCGGGCTGAAGCAGCGCAAGGTTGGCGCCTCAGGTCAGCGATAGCGGCTCCGGGCGTTCAAGCAGCCAGGGCGGCCGCAGCCGGTCCCGCAGAGCCGTCTCCGGCGGAGCTGCTGGCAGCAGCCACGACGCCGGCGGACGGCAGACCCCCGCGGAGCCCGGGCCCCGGGGCAGGCTGCGGGGGTTCCTCCCCCGGTGCCCGGCCCGCTCCCCGCGGAGGGCGAGCTCTGAGAGGAAGGCGCGA
>Ga0065711_1038989_pt1 | contig 18231 bp, 12 predicted proteins | sample Hoacrofraction12_FD_59098 | JGI IMG/M metagenome (GOLD analysis project Ga0065711, IMG submission 59098) | Hoatzin crop microbial communities from Cojedes, Venezuela - Epithelial fraction 12 v2 (version 2) | ecosystem: Host-associated > Birds > Digestive system > Esophagus > Crop | place... | reverse complement strand
TTTTTTTTTTTTTTTTTTTTGACTGCATGCCATCTGCAGGGCATACTCAGCCACACATAAAGTAAATGCCCGAGGATTATTGTGTCGGTGTTACGACATAACCCTCCACTCCACTCATGCTTTCACAGAAATGTAACTCCTAGATTTTAATCTTTAGGCTTCTCGTTATTAGTTTCTGAAACAACATTAAACCCCACATAGTATTCTTTGCATGCAGTACAGCAGTGTGACGATAGAAGCAAAAATAGAAAAGGGGCATATTTAAAATAATATAGGAAATCAGTAGCAGTATGGGCAGGACTCCAGGCGCCCTGACTTCCATTCTCTGATCAATCTGCGATCCATGTTACCTGCAGATGAGTCTTCTGTTCTCTTTCTAGCAAGCACACGAAATGGATTTGCCTGTGTGGGTGACACCAGATGTCATGGCTCGACTGAAGCAACTAAAAGACTTTGGTTTTGAATTTCTGTTTGGGATCCACAGTCGGGTCGAAAAAGCTCGTCTGCAAGGCGGTGAGTGCACCGGGGAGGGAGATTCATGCTGCTCTGTCTAGTCTTTGCCTCTTAACAGTAGTTCCCTTTCCTCAGGGGTCCTGCTGGATCACATAAGGAAAAACCTAACCAAAGCAGCAAATGTTTCTGCCCACCAGAACCTGAAACTACTTGCCTATTCAGCAGTAAGTCACAGCCTGGGGCTAGCTTTTATCCATTTCCTCCTCCTCCTCGAAGGGGATTGGGGCTTGGTGATAGTTTTAACCCTTTCTGGCTTCTCTACAGCCCATGCAGTGATCAGAACACGCATCTTTGCCTCTGGCTGGGTGGGATGTGCAGGATCTGGCATCATTCCTCTGGGGCCTCTGAGGAAAATTCCCAGCCTGCGCTCTGTTCCTTGTGGATGAGACTGTCAGGCTTTGGGGAGCCACTGCTGTATTTATTTGGTAGATGGGTTGATGCTACTCAGATGTGTTCCGCAGTGTAGATATGGAGTCATCCCCGCTTTCCAACACCCTACTGACTGGGAAGTCAAGCATCTCTCCCAAACTGCTCCCTAGAGATTAATTCTTAAAGAACAATGCAGCATACATATGGCTGTGTTTCACCTCATCCCTTCTCTGGCACCATCACAGATCACCATGCTAGCAGTACAGTTCCTCTCCTTTCTTCCAGAGGGAAGTGACAAAAGTGACGTCCCCTCAGCACTGCCCTGTCCGTTACTGGTATGGTCTGAGCTGCCCTGCCCCATCCGTAAGGGTGACTGATGTGGTTTTTTTCCCTCTTTCTCAGCATGACACCACACTTGTGGCACTGCAGATGGCTCTAGATGTCTACAACAAGATTCAAGCACCATACGCCTCATGTCATTTATTTGAGCTGTACCAAGAGGATGATGGGTGAGGGCTGCAGTAAAGACGTCTGCTGTAATTTCACCTCAAGGGTTAGGCACCTAGGCTAGGCTCCACCCTAGGGGGATGCAATCTTGCTCCTAGTGCCAGACTCTTAGGAGGAAAACTACCATCAGAATAAAGAAAAGGGTGTGCACACTGAGTTTTTGGGAAGGGATGACTTTAGCTGGAGAAAAAAAAAACATCTAGCTGTGTTTTGTTTTCAGTAATTTCTCTGTGGAGATGTTTTTCCGGAATGAGAGTGGGAAGGAACCTTTCCCACTGACAGTCCCTGGCTGTCAGCATAAATGCCCACTGCAGAGATTCTTGGAACTCACAGATCCTGCTGTTCCCCAGGACTGGGAGCAAGAATGCCAGGTAGCAAGCGGCATGCACGACACAGGTGAGCCAAGGCTGGACCAGAGCGTGGCAGAAGGGGAATGCGTGGACGATACCATGTTGACCACTTGTTTTCTCCCTTGCAGAACTGTTTGTGGGTCTGGCTGTGTGTGGATCCATTCTCCTCCTCCTTATAATCCTCCTCTTGACTGTACTCTTCCGCATACAGTCGCAGCCCCCTGGCTACCGGCATGTTTCCAATGGGGGAGAAGAGCAGGCCTGACAGTTGCTTCAACTCCTTCCCAGGCAGTAGGAGGGAGCAGTGTTGCCCCTAAAGATGATTGGGCACCTTCAGTTACTGAGCATTCTTCTACTTTGGCCATTGCTTCCCAGGATGAAGCTGGACTTGATTTTTGGATGCTTTCTAAAGGTGACATCCCAGAGAGACAGGACCGAACTACTCTAATGGAAATGACACCTTAATTCTGAAGCCAGTATACTGTGTGGTGCCCCCAGTCCTCATACAACTTACCTAGTCTGGGATTCCCAACATGGCCAGCTGGAGCTGGTCACGAGTTTTCCTCCTTCCAGTGATTGTAAATGTTACCACTCACCATGATTGTGGCAGAGGGGCCTGGGCCTCCGGCAGCTGCTGCATCCCGTGCAGTCAGGAGTTGCATCTCTCTTCAGGGTCAACCTCCTGTGAGTGCTTTTCTCTCAGGCCATTGAGCTGATGCTGCTGGGAAGGCTGGGCTTGGAGCAGAGGGCCCAGCTCACCAGCAATGCACCAAGACTCATCTACTGTTCATGCAGAGGGAACTGCTGCAGATGATGGCAGACAGTGAAAAGTGGTGCTTGAGGTTGCGGCTAAGTAGCTGCTGCAGGCAGCTGGTCTTTTTTTTCCCTTATCACATTGTGGTTCAAGAAAGAACTGGTCTGGAATCAGGAGAAGATTGAAAACCTGGCAGTAGATTCTAGGATGCAGCTCAGAGTAGGTTAAATATGATCCAGAGAAGCTCCAAGAGCTTCATCACAGAGATGAATTCCTGTGACCATAGCAAACACACCCCCAATGTCTTGTGCAATGTTGGCTCTAGAAAGGAGAGTCCCCTCAGATACGAAACTTGGGCTCCGTCTAAAGATACAGCCTTTGAATTTGACTTCCCCACTTCTGAACTTCAAGTACCTGTTACAGGGAATATCCAATACTGCAGGCAGTCCAGATTTCAGCTATGAGCCCAAGGAATATGCTTTACTAGCAGAATGTTTTTATGCCATAATTAAAGAGATGTAGCAGAGCTGTTTACCTAAGACTAGATTAAATGCCAAGTTCTGTAATTTTTCTTCCTATATTCCCTACTGGATGGACAGCAAACAAACAAAAAAACCCCAGTAAGGGTCAGAGTTTGCAGGTGACTGTGGCTCCCTTTATGTGCCACGCTGTGGCATTTTGTCCAAATTGTGATTCTTTCTCCAGGCTGGCCTCTCTGCTGCAGGGAGCTTCATGCCAAGCGCTGACCACCTGGCCTGGTAGCTTTTGGCAGAGAACAAGAGACCACAGCAGGCACCAGAAGCACGGGCTCTTCACATGGTGATGCTGCACATTCACTTCCCGCTTTTACTTCCCGTTCTGGTGCAGTTCCCGTCCCCTCTTGGCGGCAGAAGCCAGTTCTTGGGTTACAGACGTTTCCTTTTCTTGCCCTACGGAGTGCCGTGGGGACTTTCCCCTACACCATAATCGGCATCTGCCAGCCTGGGAACTCTGAATCAGCAGAAGCAGCTTGCTGTTCTCAGCATCTTCCTCACCTTTCTGTCCTCTGAAGATCTAGTCTAGGTCTCCTGCGCAGCAAGACACTCATGCAGAAAAAGCTACTGCCTGTGAGAACAGGCACAAGAAAGAGGTAATAGAAACTACATTTAAGAGGACCAGACGTGTTATTTTTAAAGGCAGCAAATTTTGCACACACAGAGGAAAGGTTTCTATGATGATTTAGACATTTTGCCTGTGAATTACTTTCTGTAATTGTTCCAATACATTTCCTTTTCGTTATTAAAATCAAATTCACACTGAACTCTGCTTCTTTTCTTCTCTAAGAGTTCACAGGGGTAGCACCAGCATGCCGAGTGTTGGTGAACAGGCAGACTTTACTGCAATACACCCCCTCCCAAAGTAAATCCCTGATGTACAAGCCTACTTACAGCAGCCTGAGAACCGACTGCAGCACCCATGCACAGATACAGCCTATAATGCAACCCATCCCACCTGGAAGGGTCCATTGTAGACACAACGCTACGCCTGGCCTTTCCACCACTGTTCTAGGTCTCTCAGCCCTCTTGCAGAAAGGTCAGTAACTTCTTCCCCTGTACAAAAGCAGTTCAGCAGAATGCTCACAGCAGCCACTCTCTGTATCAAAGAAGAATTTGAGTTCAGTACAAAACTTTATTAATACTGCGAAACTATAAAAGTGAACATAGAGAATCTGAGCAGGCCTGGAGCCTGTCCCACCCATCAACCTCTGGGACAGCAGCAAGGCTCCAGGCAGCCTTGTAAACAAACTAGACAAAGCAAAACTTTTCAGTTTAACAGCAGTCTTGCGATTTGGCTCTGAGCAGGGGTGTTTGGAAAAGATTCCTCATTTCTGCTTTACAACACTTCTATCCAACATTCCGAAGCACATAGGCATGGGTGAAAAGAATTACCTAATCAGGAGCAAGAAAAAGCCTAGAGCTCTGGAAACGGAAACTACAGAATCAGTAGGTTCCCAGCTCCATACTGGCCTTGCATCCCATCAGGCAGGTAAAGAGCTCTGGCATCATCGTGTTCTTTGTGCTCTAGTTAAACAGCTGCAAGCATGGAACAGGCTAAGGCTGAGGTCCTGACAGACACACATTTTCCAGGAAGCTTGCATATGGGAGCGCTGGCGTTTCCCAGGCTACTCAAGCTACCCATCACCTCGCCCCACGAACATTCTACCTTTTCAGGACATTAACCGTGTTAGCAAAGGGTTTCTCAGCTCAGTTTGAGTAGAACAGGCTGGAGACCCTATCAAGAGCTGCTCCACAGCAGACTATGGGAGATGGTAACTTCTGGCAAGTGATAACCAGCAGATGTGGCAGGCTGGGAGCAGTAACTTCAGCAGGATCTGAGAACGCCTTTGAAGTTTTCCTAGTGCCTCAGAAAATGGGTGGAGGAGGAAACAAGTACTGACACAACTTTCTAGAAGGAGAAGCAAAGGGAGTCAGGGAAGCAAGATCAGATCCAGGGAGGAAGGACAAAGTAGAAGTCCAATGCCCCACACAGCTTATACTGCCCATTGCCAGCACTGCATTTGTGCCCTGCGATCCAGACAGGATCAAACTACTAAATCAGTTCTCCAGGTCCTTCCCTTTTCGCTTCCTTCCCTGCAATTTAGAATTGTCGTTTTTTGTTCTCCTCTCCTCCAGCTCCCAAGACAGTAATTTAGCTTTGAGTTTGCTTGTCCCAAGGTTTTCCTGCCTCTGCCCTCCACATCTGGACAAACTCCAGCTTCCAATCCCCTGTTCTGTCATGGCTTTCAAAAGATGTTCTTGCTTCTTGGCCACCATCTCCTCCCGGCTCCAGATCAGAATGTTAAAGCCTGAGAGGAAAAATTAAACAATGTGCGTCAGAAAGTCTACATCAAACATAATACCTGAGGCTACGTCACTTAACTGCCAAAGATTCAAAATGCTTTGTCTGTTATAAGTATTTCCAAGGTACAGAGTATGCAGAGATATTTACTGCAGACACTATCTCCACACAGCCACGGAAATTTGATCTAATTAAGAAACACAGGTAATTCCTAATCTCATCTGTCACAGGCCTCAGACCTCAGTCTATAGCTAGCTCCCTCAGTCCCACGTAGCCTGCGAAAAACGGGGTGATCTTGGCTCCGCAGCCCAGGAACCGCGGCAAATTAACCGCAGGGAGAGGGTAAAGCGCCCCCCGCCCCGATGCCGCCAGGCGGCCGGCAGGCGGCAGCAGCTGCCCCGGACGGCCGCCTCGCGCCGCCGTGACGCAGGGGCTGCCCGCAGCGCGCACGGTACCGCCAAGGGAGGAAGACCGAGGAGAAGGTCTTCGTCTCCTTTACAGGGGTAGGAGGTGACACAGGGCTCCTAGCGAGTGGACCTGGGACAGCCTCGCTCACAGCTCGCCTCAGCCTGGAGAAACGCGCTGGCCCTTCTCCGGGCCCGGGCCCGCCGTGATTCGCGCCCCGGGCTGCCTCTACTCACCCATGCCAGACGCCAGCGTGTCTCCCATGGGGTTGAATTTATTGAGCTGCAAACGGAAACACAGCCGGAGTCTGTGAGAGCACCACGGCTTATGGAACAGCAACAAACCAGCAACAAACCTTCCAGAAAACCCAACATTCCCTAAAGAGCATCACAGAACGCCCCCAGATGACCACGGACCAGCCCTGCTCCGGTCAGCAGCTTTAGCCGGCGGCCATGCCCCCACAAGAGCATGAGTCTGTCACCAGTAAAGAGGACACTCCCTCTGTTCTAGGCCCTAGCCCATCAGTCCTGGCTGCAGTTCAACACACAGCGGTGCCTTTGGCTGCAGTGCTTAACTCACCGAGATGATACCAGAAGCATTCGGGTCATGGAGTTGACAAACCATCTCCCCGGTGTTTCCATCGAATACATCAACAGTTCGTGGCTCATTCACTGTGTACCCTGGGAACTTCGGGTCTGGGTAGCGACCTGCTACAATGAGGTCGTAGCGAGGGTGCCATGTTGCCTAGTCACAGAGCAGAGCGATGGGGAGTTAAGAGAAAGGGGCAGAGCTCACACTGACACACACCAGACAACCGGCAGCGTGAGCAGCGGGTTGCACACTCCACCCACCACCTGAGGAACACAGGCACCCTCAGAACAGTGCTCTGCTGGGAGCTGCAGCAGTGTGAACAGCCACTCACCAACACCGTATCCTGAACAGAAACCAGAGCATTCCTGACGTACGGCCGGCTGCTAGCACCAAGCCTGACGCTCCTCTCACTGCGCCGCTGGCTTAACTGACCTTAATAGGTGTGAGGTGCTGAAACTGCCGATGCGGGTGTGGGATCAGGTGCTGCGGCTTGGTCCAGTCTGAAGATGAGTAAACCCTGATCTCATTGCGCTGGTCTGTGCTCAGGAGCTTGGCACCGTCTGTTGGGCTGAAGTAAGCTGGGAGAGGGGGACAACAAGGCAAAGGAAAGATCACAATGCTGTGATAGAGAAATGCGACTTTTATGTTTCTTGTCAGATTGGAAACCTACTGCTGTTTCTTTAACAGGGATGTGAATACTGCCATGTGTCCCCACAGACAAGACTTTACCTGTTTCAAACAAGCTCTGAGCTCTCACAATCAGTAAGCTGAAACCTACAGCACTAGGTTACATAGGAAGAATCATTCTTCTCATTTTAGAATCGCAGGAAGAAACAAAGAAAGGAACTTGCTTGTTCAAGTGGAAAATTAGTGGAAAAGCTGGAGACAGACAACTACAGTTCGGACTTCCATGAACTGGTAAAACTGCACCCAGGAAACAGGGGTTTGAGTCCTATGCTCTGCTTTTGTCAAAGTAAGTGCTCCCAATAAATGTGGTTTTCTAATCTCAGCCATTGCTGATGTTTTCACACTCACCTCTCAAGGCACCGTGCCACAGCTATATGGCAAGTCTAGGCTGTGCTGAAGCTGCCCTATCCAGCTCCCCGCTCTGGCCACACATTGCCAATGCCTTGCTTGAACACTAGCTACTGTGCAACTTTGAATCCGAGTGAAAGACAACACTGCCACAACAATAAAAGCTGAGCTGAGTGGACTCTCTGCAGATGTCCATCCTTATCTCAACTCACCTGCATTGACAGGTTTGTCATGAGGAAGCAGATGAAGAAAATTCATTTTGTTTTTCATGTTTCTGAGGTCCCAGATTTTGACTGTCTGATCCACAGACGCTGTGGCCAACAACCACTCACATCGGGAGTTAAACTCCACATGAGTCACCTTCTTCTTGTGCAATTTCAGCTTCCAAATCTGCAGCAGAGGAAACAAAAAAAATCACACAGAAAAAAAATAATCAAGGTCTGGAGTAAAGAAATGGAATAATAATCTAGTAGTGCAGAGTAAAGAGGTCATGCATTTACACAGTAACAAAACTTTTAAAATACACCAGGCGTTTATCCAGTGGAAAACAGACAGGAGAAGAAAGACCTTGGGAACTAACTATTTAATTCTAGAAGTCTGATCCACCAATTTATTACAGCTATGAGAAATCCCTGGTTCATGGAGGGAAGCATTAGTGCCACTGTACAAAGCAAGATCTCATCAGGAATACTTTATGCAGTGCCCGTCTTCCACCTTGCAGAAAGATTAAAACAAACTGCAACAGGTACAGAAAATGCGCTGCTGAGATAATAATAAGGAAGGGCCTGCTTTTGTGGGAGTTTAAAAGGTCAGAGGAGATATAATTGACTTTTAGACATACATCAGCAAAGAAACATGAGGGTAGGAGAAATATTTCCATGAACAAGAATAAATGGATATAAACTCGCCATGAATAAATTTATATCCAAAGCCAGAAGATTATTTCTGATCAAAAGGGTGAAGCTGGCCCATCCTCCCTACGATGATGGGCATCTCCCAAGTGCAGAATCACATTCTTTCCAGAGAAAAAAAGGAAAGGAAGCAGCTAACCTTGAATAAGCACAAACCATTTGGAGCACTCCGGACTCTGCCCACTGATTTACACAGCTGCCTCTGGCCCCAGCTCACTGGGTGGCAAACTCTCACAGATGTGACCCTTACAGGGAGCAGAAACGGTAATCCCGGTGTGACGGTACAGCAGGCTCTTGGAAGCAGGGCCCACTCCAGCTACTCTCCAACATGTTTCTGGAAGGCGCAGTCTGCCTCTGCCTGCCCTCTCGTGTCTGCTGGCAGTAGTGCAAATTCTATCCCAACGCTCGCTGCGTTCCTGTTGTGTACCTGCTCCAAGGTCACAGAAGGGTACACATCAAAGCAGTATCTCCTAAGTGACTCCCGTCAGTGCACTAAGTTTCTGCAGTTGTGAAGGTCGTTGGCAGAGGGTGCCCACATCTTCAGGTTACTCTGTAATTACTCTGGCCAGCAGCAAATACTCGACACAGACCCTGTTTGGGAATTGCTACCATTACACTCAACAGCGTGAAAATGTCTAATGAATGGCAGAAGCAGAGGACTTCTCACCACCCAGACAATGGGTGGACTTATCTCCTGAGCTGCAAGGTACTGGCTACTCTTTTCAGGGTCCCTGTAGCGTAGAAAAAGCACATGAGACATGAAGATTCCCGTAGAGAAGATGCGGCACAGAGCCATACAAACCTCATCGCCAGCAGTGCTGAGCAGGACCACGTTGCCCACATTGTCACCTGTCACCACTGCCCGGCAGCTTGCAGAAACATCCACACTGCAGTACCAGCAACTAGAGGGAAAGAGACAACATCAGCGCCGCCTCCCACAGGCAAGCGAAGGCAGCAGAGCCCTGGTTCACATCCCGACCCTGACACGGGGGAGGGCAACGGATTGTAACTGCACTCTCCTGCCTGACGATGTGGGCCCGAGTATCAGGAAGGGGGACAGCTGATCAGTAATGCTTTCTGTTGGTGACTGAATATGAAACAACTTCCTAGTCACCTGTGAAGTGCCCATTAGATGGCGTGTGACACACTGGGACTGTGGAACATAATGCAGGCTGAAAAGCCACTTGGTGCCTGCACACAGACACACCTTGGGAAGATCAGAACACCCTTGTGACACTGACAAGTGTACAGAAACAGCTTTAAAATTACGTTTTCCACAAAACACTGAAGCAGCAGTAAAGAAAAGACAAAAGCACTGGACTGGAAAGTTGCACATCAAACTGTCTCAACTTCATGCTCCAGGAAACAAAACTGAACAGAGACTTACCTGATAAAGACATAAGTCAACCCCAGCTCTGCTGGGAGGGGAAGAGCAGTGAGAAAAAAGCCAGGGTCCTTTGGAAACTTATTGGGAAAGCTTCATTTGCACAGATAAATTATTCCAGAATTCAAGGCCATGGAAATCAGCATGGTGAGCCTGAAGCCTCCAGAAAGGCAGCAGAATAAACTCAATAACCTGAAACTCAGATTATGCCGACATGTTTTGTGGCTGTCCTATGCTACCTGAACTGGTACAGACAAAACACACAGAACACTGATGACAATGAAGAGGAGGAACTTATCCTGCTCTTCTCACCTCACACTTTATGAACTGAAAAGCTGTCAGTATCTGCAAGACAGGAGAGGGTGTCACCAGAAAGCAACACCAGAAGACGCAGGCAGCATGCTCAGCTACTGTAAAAGTGTAAGTGCCCTGTGGCTGCCTAGCCTGTCACCCACCCTGCAGCGCTAGGGTCATGAGCAGGAGCCTGTCTCCAAGCTTCCTCACACCAAGAGTCTCCTAACACCAGCAGAGATGAGGAAGTTAGAGAGCACAAGCAGCAGCGCAGCGTTAACCCCATGGAACAGAGTATCAGCCTTGCACTGCTCCCTTCTCACCAAACATTATGGTGCTCATGGCCACAGTCCGGGGCACGGGAGATCACCTGCACCGCTCTGCCCTCAAGGTCCTGCAGACTTAGGGTGCCATCCCCTGATGCCACATAAAGCTTCACTGCCTCATAAGGACTGAACTTGATGTCTGCGAGGGAATCTCCTGGCCCTTTCTGGAATACACACAAAGCCAAGAGGCATCAAGGTTAGAGTGGAAGACAAAATCTTAACACAACGCTCATCTCCTGGAACACCCTACCCATTTCCCTAGGTACAATGCACTGCTTTCTGACAGGACAGATAGATAAGAACTCTTTTTTTTCCAGTGTTTCCAATCTGAGCACATACATTCTGAGCCTGTAAGTTCAACCCCACCACTCTGGGCTGCAAACCTCATTAGCAGCATCGCTTCTTCTGCTGTGGGGGTAGGACTAATCTGCAGTGAAACATCTGGCTCAGACCAGGCTTAGGAGATCACAAGCAAAACCGGCACCATTCCACACAGAAACCACATAAAATCTCATGACAGCCCTGCATCAAGCTTTTCTTACAGAGACTTCATTCACCAGTTCCCTACAGGCTGCTTCCAGTGCTGTATCTGGTCTTTCTCAAGGTACCAGCAGGCAGGATGAGTGGCGCAAGTAAAAATTCTACTGCTAACTCCATGGCACAGGAATCTTACATTCTTTGTTATGTTATATTGTTGTTAGGTCATTTTGTTATGTTCCTTTGCCCCCAGTCTGTCTACTGAGGAAGCATAGAAACCCTACAGAAAGGCAGAAAAGAAAGATGCTGGCTGGGACTCCCCAAACTCTTCAATACTCAAGTGCAATCCATTCGCTGCTCACAGAGCAACTACTTAATAAAGCCTTACTGTAAATACTAGATTTCAAGAAGCCAATGAACATAAACAAGGCCTGCCCATAGAGCTTGCCTGTCCTCAGAGCAGTAGGAGGAGGATGACACACCCTTTCAAACACAGGCATCATTGCTGTGACAGGCATCCCAGTGGGATACGAGTTCCTCACGTCCCAGGACCCAGCCTACCTCTCCTTGCTCACCTGGCCAGTCATCCCAGCACTACTTGGGTTCAACTTCTGCCCTATTACAAGGTTGCAGCTGGAACAGCCAATTTGGAAACAACTACAAAAGTTGCCACCCAGAAAGAATCAGGTGAGGAACTGTAAAGAGGAGGCTAACCCAAATTCTCTCACTTACCTTTAAACACTGAACTGAAGTAACTAATAGAAGAGCTCAAGCTTCCTCACGAATCCACAGAAAATGCAACAGTCTGAGAGCGTGATTCTAAGCACAGGCAGAGAGAGTAGCCTCTAGCAATTCATCTCCTCTTTCCACTCATTACTGAACGAGCCCAGACTCTTAATTTTGGTACTTTAGATAAGTACCAAAAGTTAGGTGGGATGAATCGGGATGATCCTTATGACACGCGTCTGTTGGAAGTCAGTGGTGTTTGTGGAGAAGCACTGAGGGGACTATAAATTGCCCTGTAAAAACCATCTGAAAACGAGCAGCACTGCTAACAGCTGAGAAGGTTAGAAGGTCCCCAGGGCACAGAGCTATGGGAGGTTTATGAACAGACAGCTGAGAAAATCCACTGGCACCCTCACACTCTCCCATGTACAATAAAAAGTAAGCAGCATCAAAAAGCTCCCCCCCTTCATGAAGAAAAGCTCTCTCCTACCCATCACCCCATTTTAGGGAACAATTAATCAGGAGAGTGAGGCTCCCTGGAAGAGAGAGGATCCCTGCAATTTAGAGGATAAAGGACATGTATGTGGAGAAGAAGCAGCCCAACTCCCACATATTAGAGACAAACATCTCTTTCTCTCTCTCCCTCTGCAGCGCTCCTGCCAGCAGGACACAGAGTGGCCCAAAGCATTGCTGTATTTCTTACTCCCAGTCCTCGGTGCTGGTGAAGACCCGGACAGTATTGCCATTAAAATCCTGCAGGGTGGTAGTGCCGGCAACTGACGAAGTGTACAGCTGACTAGGGTTAAAAGGGTTAAACTTCATTCCTGTGATGGCCCCTCCAGCTCCCATCTACAAGGAAGGGGATGAACAAAAGAAAAATCCACTGAGTGACGGGGAAGGAGAAAAGTGTGTTCTGCAAGTCTGCATTCACTGCTATGTCCTCAACAGGAACACTGAAACACACCACAGCCCTTCAAGGAGGCAAAGACAACCACGTCTTCCCACATGATGGCTGTCTAGACAGCTGCCCTCCTGGAGGACAAAACTGCAACTCCTTCAGTCCCCAGGCAATGTATCCCCTGGATGGCTGGCTCCACACTATTTACAAAAAGAGAAAGATGACCCTGGAATTTCTGGTGGATAGACCTCCTCCCAGTGTATACCTACATTAATTTAGAAAGGGGCCAAAAGTTAAGAGAGTCTTTGAGCCCCTATCAGAATGGGAATGGCTGAATACAGCAATGAGGGGGCATGCCAGCTATAAAAACCATTGGTTCTACTGTAGCTTCCCACTTTAGATAAAGGGACTTTGTTTCTCCCCACTCAAAGATGTTTCCTCATCTGACACAGAACAAAGGGCAAACAGAGAAAGATCAAGACTTAAACTAGACAAGCCCTCTCTGCCTACTTGTTTCTAGCATCCCTTTAAGGTAACTGTTTTGCCAGTTGCTGAATTACTTTTCCACTGAGTGCACACCAAGTACTGCTTCATTTTGAACTTAATCAGCACTCCTCAGTTCTCCCCACCAGTAGAACAGTCTGGGACTTAGGAACAAGCATGCTGTTGCATCTCAGTCCTGCCCCATAGCTGGCTGCTCTGCAACCCGACACCCTTACATGCCTCTCACAGCAGACCTCAGTTTCGATCCGCAGTATTTGGTGGTACTCCAATTTTCCCTCCCACCCGTTCCACACACCCAGAGGCTTACCCCTTTTATGAAGCAGGTTTTAGTAAGTACTTCATAATCCCAAAGGATGATGTCTCCACCTTTGGAACCAACAGCTACGGTACTGGGGTGTGTTGGATGCCATTCCAGGCATGTCACTCTCCTGTCGAAGGGACTTGCTGTTCGAAAGAGGCGGTATGAGGCGAGAGAACGCAGAAAAGGCAGCTGCAGACACTGTTAAAAAGATAAAGACAATTATGACTTTTGCAGGGATCCACAAGATTCTCTGAATGAAGAGTGCTAACAATTTCTAATTGCCATCAGTGTTAGTATATTCACACAAAATTCTAAGCCTCTTTCTAGAACGAAGGGAATCTGCTGTCCCCAAGGGAAACAGCCTGTGACCACACAAATCCACATCAGCCACAGGACCCAGAAAGGTAGAGGACAGAGAGATACTACACTTTCAATGATGTACAGGGATTTAAGTCTCATGGGCTGAGCTAAAAAGGCAGGATAATTAACATTAACAGGAAGGAGAACATGGCTCCACATCAGTAAAAGGCACTCATGACTATCTGTGTCTACTGAGCATCCCAAGTTGTTACACATCATCCAGAGATACAATATCATGGTCCTCCATGCAAACTGCCTGCAGCTCAATCACACAGCATAAGAGGGAACAGAACACTCAAAATAGTGAATGAGAAACCATGACATGACTGTCTTGCTATTCAGCCAAGGAATAGGTACTGCTTGGATGAGCTGGGAGATTTCTTTGGATACTGAAAATAGATAAACCATATGGAATCTAAAGCTAGCCCAGGTGTTTCCCACCTATGGATGTTACAGAAAAAGTTAATTTTCAAATGAAAAAAGGAATATAGTTCTGCAAACAGTAAAACATTATGGACTTGATGGACTATGTCTGTGAAGAGGAAAAATCAACACTAAACCTGCCATGATTAGCAAAGTAGAGTGAATACAAAATTAGCAGGACAAAACGGTCAGATTAGTGTGCAAAAGTAGCACTGTGCAGCACTACTCAAATGGTAGAGTGGGTAAGTTTAAATATGATTCAAGGAAGCACAGAATTAACAGAGGGATAAAATGTAGAATGACAGGGCCAGGTCAACCGAAAGGGAAAGCCATCTCAGCTTTCACATTTTACAGGATTAAGAAACATAAGGGTGCGCCAGACTTGGGAGCCACACACTCTCTGTGTGAGGAACTTGAAGCCCCTTTAAAGTTTCCCTTCGTGTGTTCAAGATAGCTTTATATAGGGAGCTGAGATGTCCAACAGGTCATGAAGGAGAAACTCCTCACCTGCCTGAGCTGTGCCCGAATGGAGCCTCCCAGCATGCTCTGGTAGACATAATGAACAATGCTGCGCTGCCGCTCCAGCTGATGGAAAAGGACTCCGTTGTTTCTCACTACAGACCCACCTCCACTCCAACCTGCCAGAGAGCAAGAGTAGAACTTACTGAGAGCTAACACCTGTCATGCTCATTCACCAAGAAACACAGGAAGACATCTGTATTTGCTGCTAAATCCACGAAAAGCTTCGGCCATGAGAGCAAATTCCCTAAATGATTCTTAGATCTCTTAAGGTGCAGCAGCTTCTGCAATTATGGAGTCCAGTGCTTCCCATAGCCTGCCAGAGTTTTGTGTATGCTTCCTCTTCTTAAATCTTCCTTCTCCCTGCCAAAGATTTATCAAAAAGACAACAAGAGAGGACTAAAGCAAAGCCATGGGCGGTGCATCTCTTGGTCAGTATACAACTTGAAGGGTTCACACCCAAAACACAATGAAGCTATGCAAAGCCCCAATAACTTGGAAATATGCCACAGGGGGTGGCAAGCCCCTGGGTACAGCAAAGGGAAGGTCAAATGTGTGACGAGCAGAAATGTTAACATCTGAAAATTCCCCAAGCGTAGCAACATGAGTTCCCACACAGTTCCTGAAATGCCTGCTTGTGAATCAGAATTTTCGATCTGCTCGTGCTGTAGCCCATAGAGTCTGCCTACAGCACTGCGAGTTTTGGTTTTGATAATAGACTTGCTGATGCCTCATCGCCTGAAAACCTTTCATTCGGAGTGATTTTTGCTGAGAGTACAGCACGCTTCTACATTTTGTTCATGTTCCAAGTTTTTATCCTCAGGGACCTTTACATAAAAATCAGATCTGTTCAGTCCCCTGTCTGTGATCTAATCATCCCCATGGCAATGGTCTGTAACACTCCAGGGAAACCAGACATCAAACGGGAAAGAAGCATTTCTTAAGAAACAAAAACACTATTTTCATTTCAGGATAATGATAAGAAAAACAGAACACCGAAAACACAGGAATCACTCTGTATCATTAGAACCTAAACAAAATCTTTCTTTAATGCAACACTGGAGCCTAGAAATGCATGGGTGTGAAACTAAACTTCTTTGTTCATGAGCCAACATAGTGCCAATACTTGTCACACCTGTTGAAATAGGTAAAAAGGTATTTATAGTCTTTTTTTTTCACAGAATTACTATGCATAGTTCCTTCTTCAGAGGTGACAGAAATTGAGGTATTTTTTCCAAATTCCATTTTATTACAAAGGACAATTTATTATACAAATATACACAAACTTCAGGCCTTTTTAGAATCTGCTGGAAGAAACCCTTTGAAAAGGTGTTTCAATTGCAAGAAACTGAACCTGTCCTATATGGCTCAGGAGTAAAAAAAATATTTTTTCCAAGAAAATATAAAAATCAAAACCAGAACACAGAATGGAAAAGCTCAAATACAAAGGTCTTCATCTTTTTAAAAAATGGTTAAGGACAAAATATGATTGGTGTCATTCTTCCAAAGTACTAGCTATATCCAATTCCCTCTGAATCTTACAGGAACTGCAGATGCTCACCAAATCTGAAAATCAGGCCATGAAGTTACAATGAAAATCACGTAGCTAAATTAACTACAGAAGATGCTTTAACTATCCACAATTATACACAGAAGTCCTTTCAAACAGAGTATTTTGCCTCCACATCGCTGTTCACACGGCCAGCTGGTCCGAGTTTGGAGTTATACACCATACAACAGAAACATACAAAACCCTAGAACTCCCATACCTCTGACTGTTGAAAAACACTTCAGTAATTTCTGGATCCTTAAAGCCAAAATTGTACAGAGAGTGTGTAGTATTTCCACACAAGGCAGTCACTCCAGTGATCTCCTAAACAAACAATGGAATTTAAGGTTTTATCTGAGAAAAGCAGGCTCAGGGGACACCTTACCGATCTCTAAAACTATCTGAAAGGAGGCTATAGCAAGGCAGGTGTCAGCCTCTTTTCCCAGGTAACAAGCGATGGGACAAGAGGAAACAGCCTCAAGTTGCACTAGGGGAGGTTCAGATTGGATATCAGGAAAAACTTCTTCACTGAAAGGGTTGTCAAGCATTGGAACAGGCTGACCAGTGAAGCGGTTGAGTCACCATCCCTGGAGGTATTTAAAAGACGTGTAGAGGTGGTGCTTGGGGACATGGTTCAGTGGTGGACTTGATAATGTTAACAGTTGGACTCGATGATCATAAGGGTCTTTTCCAACCCAAATGATACTATGATTCTATGAAAATTGTCCTTATTGTAGCTGAAGCCTACACAACTTTCTTGATGATGCAAAGCACTAACGTTTCCAGTATCTTAGAACTTACCTCTCCCCATTATATCAAAAATCTTTAAGAGATGTTTTTTAAGTTACACACTAAAGGAAAAAAATGCACATGACCAGAGGTGGTTAGTGGAAATTCTGTCCAGTCTAATCTGAACGTAGAGGTAGAAAGTATTCCTACTTACTGTAGCAAAAGTTAGAATATGCAAAAAATTGGGTGGAAATGCCAGTTTAGACTGCATGCTGTAGGATACCAACCTTACAACTGTAAAACTGCAATAAGAATTGCATGGGAGAAAACACAATGTATTACCAAGACTGGTCTGTCCTACAATAAAGCAGACGTCTGGTAATTCAGGAATTCCACAGAACTTAACCACCCTCAAATGAGCTTTGACAGCACCTTCAGTGAGCAGGCTTCCACCAAGGGGTACAGAGTCTCAAAGATGAACCACGCATCCGCGCGCACACACACTCACCAGACAGATAACTGGGAGGATGCATTACCCCAACACATGTCTGCAGATCACTTCAACATACAACCCCATCTGAACACTCATGTCTGAACGTGCTTCTTGGCATTCTCCCTCTTCAACTAGTCGATGCCTGTCATTTAGGGTAAATCTGGTTGGGAGAAACCATAAGGATCTGAGGAAACATTACCAATTTTCTCAGGGGTTCTGGATGTTTTTCTCACAAACAGCTTCTTTGCTAGTGGCTCATTCCCTAGTTCCTTGTAGTCCGCTTTCCTCTTCTCAGCTGATTTTGCCTCTTCTGGCCAATGCTCGTGTGTCCTCTCGTGCTTCTTGTCTTTTGGCTGGTTCACCGGAGCCATTCTGTCTGACCACTAAAAGCAAACAAAGTGTGGAAGGTAAGACTGCCGGACACTCTTAACTAGAGGACAGAGAGGAAAACTAGAATGAAACACATCCCAGTGGTCTGAAAGTGGTGATTAAACCTGTATCCTCTTTCATCAGCATGACACTAGCTTTTTGTTGTGCTCTGCTGGAAAGGGGAACAGGTTCGATAGACACTTCTTTGTTTGCAGATTAAAATGAGCGTATCCTAAAGCATTAAAATATGTTTTGACAGATGTGCTCCTACCAAACATTTAAGCTTCAAACCCACAGATCTGCATAAAGCACATCTGCGAAACCGCACAATACCCTGACTGTTTCTCCAGCAGCTCACACTGAGCTCTTCAGATTCAGCTACGAAAAAGCTCCGAGCTCTTACAGCGGCGGCCCGGGCCAGCCGGCCTCCCACCCGACGCGCTCAGCAGACACCTCCTACTTCCCGGCCGCTTCTCCTCGCACCCACCGCCCGGTACCGGGCCGGGCCGCCCCGCTGGCCGGCAGCCGCGCTTGGGACCGGCCCTTCGACCAGCGCTGGGGCGCGCCTACGCTGTCTCCTGTGGGACGGCCACGCCGCCACGCAGCCCC
>Ga0065711_1038988_pt1 | contig 18231 bp, 11 predicted proteins | sample Hoacrofraction12_FD_59098 | JGI IMG/M metagenome (GOLD analysis project Ga0065711, IMG submission 59098) | Hoatzin crop microbial communities from Cojedes, Venezuela - Epithelial fraction 12 v2 (version 2) | ecosystem: Host-associated > Birds > Digestive system > Esophagus > Crop | place... | reverse complement strand
TAAGTCAAAATATGAAATGTCATGTTCATTCACACAATTCCATAATGACACAACAGTCCAAATAAGAATCTTAATTTTAAAATACCCAGCCTCCTGAATATGTTCTCTTTCACTATACTTCTGTACCCCCAAATGTCTTCTTTTACAGACCCTCCTCAAAAGACAATAATATACATATAAATATTTATAGGTGAATAATATTTATATCATGATTTGTACTTCTATTGCTAGATATACTCTTATTTAATCTACAAAATACATTGCTTTGCTCTGTCACATACTATCTAATACACACAATCATTATATGATGCATTTGTGATATCTATAATCCAATGCATTATGGCTAATTAATAGGTAAAATATTTGTTATACTTAGTATTTGTAAATTGTATTTCGACTGTCTTGGGTTAGGGTGGACAAAATCCTGAGTTAAACAAATATTTAAAGTAATAAATAATATTTAATTATTATACAAGAAAAATAATACACAAATATCCCAAAAATGACACGAAGCAAACTCCATCTCCTTGTTTGCAAATGTTCTATACATTAAAAAACAAGATACACTGTGAATAAATGAGTGTCTATAACATGGAATAAAAATGAATGCACAACCAAAACACAAAAATGCTCAACAATAATTGCCGTATAGTGTCACACATAATATCATTTTCCATCCTTCAAAGGCAGTACTAATTAGAATATTAGGTTGCAAGGCTGGATTTACAGACAGTCAACAGCATGTTCTCCCACTCCATTGAACAACCTTGTATTCAGATGTTTTTCTGAGACATCTGCTCTATATTCTTCTGCAAGAAGCGTTTCAAGAAATGAAATAGAAATCCTCCTTAAAAATACACCTTCCTAGAAAAAAACCCCAACATTAAGAAGTTGCTATACCTTTAATTCACGAGATATAGTAAACAAAACAAAAAATTTCTATACGTATCTGTGAAAGCAAGTATAATGTATTTTAATGAGTACAATCTCTAAAAGTGCATCTGCGTAAGCCAAAGAAATGCCTCTTTTCCCACTCAATTTTTTCCTCTCTTGCATTTTTTAAAAATCTGCAATTAAGCATACATTATTATAAGGTATTTCTGAATTGCACACAGATCATACATGACATAAAATAACGCCAGCCACATACAAGATGTGACCACGTGCTAGAACACAATGGCTAACCAAACTCTGTTTTTCAGCCTTCCTTTTCTGTCGCCTAGATATGAAAACAGATAGAGCACTGACGCACCTCAAGCAAATGTTTGTATTTGATTAAGCATGGCTTACAGATTACTTTGGAGAACCTAAACAGAAATGTCCAATAAAATTCAACAGATCCATAGAAAACATACATTCTTATGCCACCTTGTGCAGCCCCGGATAATGCCTGTCTAGATAAGCCAGTGACATGTTGCCAGCAGTTTACTGCTCATAGAGAGAGAAGCACTGGGAGAGGAAAAAAAAACCACAAAAGAAACAAACAAAAAACCTTTGCAAAAGGCTTGTGAAGAGATTCAGGCTTCACTTAACAAATGATTTGCATTTAAGGATGATTTAACATGCTTTTCCTGTCAATCTATGGCTAGCTATTTCTAGGTAAAGCACAGCTGAGTTTTCAGAGGTCATAAGGATGCATCTTCAAGTTTAAGCTTTGCTAATTCGTCACACGAAGTACCTGTACTTCTGAATGGCAAATGAATACCTGGGATCTACGACACAGGGGGCTACGACCTTCTGACCAAAGCAGGCCCAGGATTATCCAAAGTTTAGAGAAGAGAGCGACAAGGAAAACGCCTGGCCCATACAACACTGGGAATTTCTCCCATCGAAGTCAGAGTACCAGGACATTACCTGGGGGCTAAAGAGGGGCAGTACTGAAAGTTGTTCAGCTGTCAGAGTATCCAGACCAAGGCTTTACTGAGTCTTCCTCTCAGTCTTCAGTAACTAGTATGCTAGCACAGGGCTCCCCTCCTTAAATTTCACATCTAGTCATCCCACTTTCCCTTCCGCTTAACCTTCCTTTTGTGGTTTAAAATGTGTATTCTCTGGTCTGTCTCTTGTTTAGTATTGATGTATGCTGATAAACGACCACTTACCATATTCTGCAGAGGACAGCATTTTAACAGTGGATGGAATTAACCCTGTTCTCTTGCACAGTATTTAGGGACATCAAGAAGGAAAAATGGGATTTGATATACTTGTTATTTTTGAAGCAATTTTTTATTATTTTTGAGCTTTCAATTTGTAAAAAAAATAAAAAATGATCAAGGGAAAAAGAACTATTTATAAAATATTTACAAAAACATAAAACGTATATATTTTATACAAGAAAGTATATTGGCTACTGAGGGCAGAAGACAGTGAGACGAGGAGCTGTCACTGCAGCATCAATATTCATTAACCATACAGTAGCTTTTTGCTAGTCATTCAAACCAAGTAAGAACACAGAAAGAGATAATGAGTATCTAAGTGCAAGAAAAAGGCAGTAGGGTAAAGGAAATGAAAAAAGTCCTCCTGGAGAAGTTCCATATGCTTTCAAAGATGACAGAAAGAATGAACTGAGCTGTGGCTTTTCTCTAACTTGGAGCTGTGATAACTTGAAAAATTTTCAAGATGTCAACTGCTGGCAGAGGCTTCCTCCTCCTCAGTGGTAAGGAGGTCAGCTCTACCTTGTGAAAGGGAAAATGGATTTTTGTGTAATGAAGCAAACACTGCATTCATCAACCATTTAAATCAAGTTTTCCATTCAAAACCTATTGATTTTAAAGCCTCTGTTAGCCAAAAGAGCACAGGCTCTTAAATGTTTTGAGAATCCTAAAGGGCAACATGGAAAAAGGTCGATAAAATATAATCCCTTTATGTGGTTTGTGTTTTAAAAGCTCCTATAACAAAATTTATTTATTAAGTCAGGGGTTTTTTTTACTTTATATATTGGTTGGATGATTCAGACTCGGTATTATATGCTAGAGATTTTGAGAAAACAAATTGATTCTGTGAAATGAACATATTATACATGACCTATTACATTTCAGAAAGAAATTAAAAAAGAAAGAAAACATCATCATCTGTAGAAAAAAACACAAGCCATTCCATAGCGAGGTCATCACGCCACAGGAAGCTCCTTGATCATCAGTTGCCTTCTAAACACAGCTAAGAGACAAGCTTTGAAAACATGCAAAACCTCCCCGAAGTGCCTTTCCTGGTGCCAGCTCTTCAGAAAAAGAGATTATGACCCTCCTGTCACAGAGAAGGCTTTTGTCTGAAAATAATCCAGAGCTCGCTGGGACTCCCAAAGACTGAATCTTGGTATCAGGTCCCCCTTATGAAACAGCATGTCCTGCCACCTCGGGCTCCCTGGCTTTGTCGTGGCTGTTTCTGCAGCAGGAGTCCCCAGCCACCCCAGTCCCTCAGGCAGGATGGTCCAACTCCGCCTCAGCACCATCCTGCCACCTCCGAGGACCCCACAGCAACCATTACATCATCAAAGATTTCAGAGTAAGCGGAGGTTCTGTTTCTCTGGGTGCGATGAGAGCTTTTCTATCCTCATCAAATAGTACATGTAAATCCCCATGCAGAATTTGGGTTGACAGACAGCTTTCCAAGAAAGATCAACAACATCACCTAGGATTCATCGCTCCCTTCACGTGCTCGGTAGGAGGAACGGTGTGCTCTTTTCAAGTGAAATACAACTCCTGTTTAATATCTACATATCTATTTAAAATTACTATTACTTACAGATGCTCGGTACTTTCATTAAAGACAGAGTTTTGGAGGAAAACTGTTAAAGTCTGGTGATGTAAATAAGACACAGAGAAAGGAAATGCTCTGAAAGAAGGAGAGAAATTGGTGCCTGTTTCACTTACCATTTTCTCCAGCAGGTACTGTTACAGGATGTGTTGGCACAGTATCGGAATTCACTTTTCCATTCTCAAATGTGTCATTTTCAGTTTGCTGCAACTGCCAGTTGAGGCCAAATAGATGCATTGCTGGTGGTAAAGGATATAGGTTATTTGATGCTCTTAACCACAACGACAAATTGCACACACAATGGCTTTCCACGCTTCACAGTGGAACATCAACTCATACATTAAAAAATTACATTACAGGAACAAGCATTCAGACTAATAGTTCAACTTAGCAATGGCACTAAGCAATTACTACCACTGTCCTTTAGTGATACAGTGCTTTCAGTGAACGCAGTTGACAGAAAGCTCACCACTCTTATTTTGAGTCTTCTACGGGTCCCAAATCAATGTTCAAAAGGATAAGCAGTAATTATGTCCTTTTCTCTTTTTTCTTTTTGATCCTTCTGAAGAGACAAACCATGTAAGTGAGCCCCTAAACGACCTACTAAAATAAATGATTTCGCCAGCAGATGGATTCGTTCTGGTTAGCCAGAAAGGGAAAAGAAACAACACAAGAGGCAGGGAAGGATGGTGCTGTGGGTGTCGCAGGGCTAACCCAAGACACGGACACTCTTTTTCATGCTGTCACCAACGCCCTGCACAACCTCCCACTACGTGCCCATTCCCCACGCTAGTCTGCAGAATGAGGCCAAGGCCATCAGCAGAGCTGGAGACACTGAGGCACGTCGCTCTGACAGTGGTAACGCATAAGCTAGGTTTCTGAACTACTTCATTCCCCATAACCACATCTATTAGAAAGGTGATACTGTGTTAAAAAGTTTAGCTGAGCTAATTATGAAAGACAGAGTCAACCTTCCACAGTGCTAGGGGGAACTACTTAAGGAACCTTGATATCACCAGGGATCAATGAATGAACCCTGTCTAAACTTTTAGAGCAAATATAGGGGTGAAAAAACAATCAACCTTAATGCTATACTGTGATACACATAACATACGCCATTTCTTGCTATCTGTGGGGTATTTCCTTCTCTTCCAATGACTCTATGATACCACCAAAACTAATTTTATTGTAATTACTCAATTACTCTCATTTGCATTTGGCACAACATTGGTTTCCTCATTCTGAGACAGCAGTTATCTCCAAAGCTAAAACAGTCTTTCAGTGCTACTGGGGAATAAAAATACACTGGGAAAAAATTCTGTAATAATGTATTTTAACTATTAGTGCAAAATATAAAGAAGATAATTCACTGTATCTTGTTGCTTCTGTGCCTTCTGTCTCCAAAACAGATCATTGCTACAGTTGATCTTGTTAATTTATTCATTCCTTCTATCCAAATGATGAACAAGTCTTCATCCCTTTTGGTTTCATCTCTGATCTCTCAATCTCTCTGTACTGACGATGGCAATCCTTACTTGAGACGAACAGGCATCAGTGGAAGTTTAGTCAGGGACAGTGAACACTGCAGAATTAAGATCCTCTCTGCCAGGTCTTTGCCTTAAACCCTCCCCCTCCCCCCCACAAAGCAAAAACCCAAAATGCAACCAAAGACCTATTACTCGATGTTTCAAAGACTGAAATCCTCACTATAGATGACATATTCTCTTTGTTCCAAGGCTCTGAATCTACTATTACTCTTCTTTCTCAGACCTTAAATTGCCTGTCAAAGCCTAATAACGTAGAATGTTCCTTGACCCTAAAACCTTATTTCTTTTTTCCCCTCTCATCTCTTGTTAAATCATAAATCCGACCACCACCATTTTGGGCACATAACTAGAATTAGCCATTATTATTTTGGCCCTATCTCAGCTGGAATTCTTGTTTATGTATTCATCATCTGATGATTGTATCTGTTTTAATGTATTTCATCAAAATCCCTAGGGTCAAACTCTGCTATCTGTTACACTAGTTCACTTCAGTGGCAACAATGAAAGACTGCAAATAGCTAAATATTTCATGATTCAAACCCAGTACATATCTTGTCTTCTGTCTGGAGGTCCAAATCAACTCTCCCAACTTTGCTGGCTTCTTATCACTTTTAATACTCTTCAGAAGAAAAAAAGAAAGTGACATTGATTTTGTAACTCTAGAAGCACTTCCTTTCCAAACACATGAGCTCAGAACATCATTAACAGCTCTGTCTGCTGGGGCTATGTAGACGCCCTGTGCCTCTTCATGCTCCACTGGCAGATCAGAAGGGGAAGCTCTGACCTGACCTTCTAGCCATTCCCTCATAATTCAGAACAGCTGGAATTGGCAGTCTTCAAAGGCGAGGACTGTGGGATCTATATTGATTACATCTCAAAGAACCACAGTTACTACAAGGTAAGTGACAATTACCTTTTCTTTGCGTTTGTACTGATGCAAGTCCCACTGTAGTTCGCTGTCAAAGATGGTGAGTAATAGTTGTATCCCTCAAAAATACTATTGCTCTCTCAACTTTGACACTGAGCTAGCACCACGTTCAATAAACAATGTTTAACAAAAATGAATAGATGGATACATGCAGTTGTTTCACAGATTGTGAATATCGGAATATTTTTGAAGCAGACCAAAAATGTTGCCTGACAACTCCAATGACAACCCAAAACTTACAGTGTGTACTAAGACACTAAATAATTCAACTGTGTAATCTCTCTGAGACAGCACCGCGGAATTTAGAAAATTCTCCTTTCACTACAAAGACATGAGAACAACGTGAAAGAAACAGGCTTGCTGATACAGGATCAAAATGCAAGGCACAATTTCTTTAGAGATGGTGGACTTTAAGAACATGGGTAAATTGACTGATTAAGACAAATTCAGGGACTATTTTGTCGATTAAGATTGGTCTCTTCTCAGCCAGCCATCTATATAAAAACAAACTTTAAGCCCTTATCAGTGTTTTAAGGACAGTGAGGCACCTGTTACAAATTCCTGATGCCCCCATTGAGTCTGACAAGCAGCACCTGGAGCTGGTAACCGCACACTGAGAGCACACCTCAGCCGGGGGTCTGGGACCTTCAAGTCAAATGTTACGAACTATTTTGGAATTTCTAGAGGGCGAACGATGCTGGCAGACTGCAGTGGTGTACACGCCTGATTTCCTCGGGTCTAGAAGCAAGAGTTCAATCCCCTTCTCTGTTTCTATTATGTTCAGAGAAATCATAGGTTTACTTATTTCTATAAAGAATTTGATATATAAAGAAAAATTAAAGCAAAAATAAATAAAGCAAAATATATTTGTCTATCCTCAGCTGCTATTTTAGTCCCACATCTAATGAAAAGCAGTTTCACCATTTTTGGATTGGCTATTGCCTGTCAGGTCTTGTTTACTCCCATTTAGTTTGGCATTTATTTGGTGTCAGACGATGACAATGAAGACAAGAGACCCTTAGACTAACTAGTTGCGAGTCTGCCAAATCTGTGAGGGTACTAACGCTGGAACAACTTTCAACTCTGGCATATCTTTGACAGCAGCAAGGACTTGTCTGAGAATGCCAGATGCTGCCAACCAGAAGGCACACAGCTTGTGATGGTTGTGGTCACGGATCACAACAACTCAATCCAAATAACTCACAGCTGCAAGCACGGATGAATCCTCAGGGGATGGGAGAAAAGATGGGTTGTCATAAGTCCAAATATGCCCACAAACACTAACAAAAGCCTCCTTTGTAGGCTCCTCCTTGTTTCAAGTCTGGGATGATTGGAACAGGATGACTTTTTAAGCAGAGAAATAGATGCCTATTCTGCTGTTTCAGTCCCCAGCTCTATTCTGCAAAGTAACCTCTAGCTACCAACAGATCTTCTTCACTTGCTGGAATTACGATAGCATTTTACCTTGCGACTGACAGCATTGTTTAAGGTGGCATTTGTACTGCTGCCAGCCAAATTATCAGCATTATGGCCAGCCTTTAGAGTGCTGTGATAGTTTAAATGGTGAAGGCTCCATTCCCTCTAACAGAGTGGGAAGGAGAAGCATCGATTTTTGCTCTCCTGGCACAAACATAGCACCAGTGTCCGGGTGGTGCTGGTGGATATGGCCGAATTCTCCAGAACAAATCTCAAACATACAAGCAGTAACCAAGCTAACAGCTGGGTTTTTGCCCCCTCCCTTTAAATTTCTGCAAAGCAGCACATGCCAAGTGGACTGGGATATTCAGAAGATTCAGAGCTCAGATTAAAGAAATGCATTTACACCAACAGTAGCAGCAGTGTTAACACAAAAATGCTACAGTTTGTTACAGGCTGTCGGGTAATCTTACCATCTGTCACCACACAGTTCACTGACGGGTTTCTGAACCACCTCAAAATGCTTTTTCAAGCTTGGCTGATCTTACCTTTCACTCTGTAATTGAGGTCTAGTTACTTGGGTTTGTAATCGGTCTGCAAGCCCTTCATTTCTGCTCAATAATTGAAACAGCAACTAAGAATACATTCCACAGCAAACACTTAAAAAAAAATATTATGACTAGTTTACACTGTGTAAAACATTTTACAATAATCTGCTTCAGGAAGAAGTTGCTGCTATCAGGCCCTTTCGTTCTTTTAACGTTGCCAGCCCATTTGTCTTGCACGTTCCTTTCTCAAGCTCCTATGGCTTTACACATTCCCTTTACAAGGAACTTGTTCTTGAGCAAACACACTGTATTACCACTTCAAAACCCTCCTCGAGACTTTCTTCAGCAAGCCAGAAAGAGATCAGTCCCTTTATTAGCAGCTGGTAAGAGAGAGACACGGATAATTTATGTAACTATGTGGCAGAACGAGAACCGTGAGAGCTGACAACTACCTGCTGCCTTCGACTGGGGAGTGCCTTCCCTCCGCTGCAGCGAAGCTCTCTCCTCCTAACGCTGTGAGAGCAAGCTCAGAGCTCTCTTCTGCTAACGTTACGAGAGACACAAAAAAGAACTGGAACAGAAAACCAATTTACATAGCTGTTTCTTCATTTAGCAAAAACTGGGCTTGTCTGCATTTCCATTCCCCCCCACCCCCCATACTCTGGAATGGTAAGAGGATGGGGCCAGCTAGTTGTAGCATCCTCCAGTATCCAGGGTGTAGCTCTGAACAGAAAACAAAGTTTGGGCACCGATATGAGTACACATACAATGCAGGGGCTTATGACTGCTATCAGAAAGAAAGAATATTTTTTCTCTTTGTAGGAAAGAATAGCAACATGCAGTAAAAACCAGAGAAACTTACTCATTGTTCTGGTCAAAATTCAAGGACATCTCTATCGTAACTCACCAGGATCAACCAGATCTTTTTTCAAATTGTGACAAACAGGCTCGTATGAAAAGCAAAGGTCATAGCAAACACTCTAGGAGCTGTGCAAGCGAAAACATTAAAGATGCAGGTGGTAAGGACAAACAAGCAAAACCATATGCACGTAAGCAGAGGCTTTATTCACAGAAGTAGCCCTATAGTGAAGTTTGAACCTGAAGTCTCTGAAGTACTGATCAGAAGTGCCAGTAATTCAACAGCTTCCATTCTGAATATGGTAAACTTGTTTTTTGCAGTGAAAGAATTCTAAAGGTGGCACTGCATTTCAGGGGACCAAGAAGTCACAGATACGAGGATTCTTTTAAGTTGAAAGAAGCAAAACCAGAGTTGCCTGAATTGGGAAATGGACTTCCAGCGTTCTTCCAGCTCTTCTTAGAATAACAACAGATGAAAAATTAACACAAGACACCAGAAAGAAAAAAACACCGGCTATCTCTAAGCAGCCAGCATCTCCCCAAGACCTCTGGAGATAAGGCCTATGGCATATGTTCTATAAACACAAAGAACTCGGCACTGCGGGGAAAGCTGGCAAGAGCAACTGCATGATGCTGGCGACCCTCCTTCCTTTCCCCCATGTGTTTTACAAGGTATGGTAATCAAGTCTTATTATTCATGAAGCTGTGCTTGAAGATGAGCTTCTTGCTAAGACACTGAACTCCTCTTCCAGGACTGCTACTACTACGTATTTCTGGGTGCTGGTGCTTTCAAACCATGATTTACAAAATTGCTTCCCTAGAGTTAATAGAATAATATATATGCACACTTGCACATAAGGAAAAGTGAGTATCATTTATATTTAAAGCAATGCAAAAAGATTATAATTTAAACTAAGCAAATTGCAATTATTGCTTAATCTTGTTGAAGGATTATCTTCTAGTTCATCTCCCTGTTGGCAATACATTTTCAAATGAAATATTTGAACATTGAAGTGGTTTTTAAAATTATCTCCCATATATTTTTCTTGCAGCTGTAATTAGAATCTAAACCTATTTTATTCTGAAGGACCTGGAGTGGACCAGAAGATGTGCAAATCAACTGCCAGTGATTTGCATTCATTTGCTTTTTTCTAAGATAATAGGATGCCTTGGATGTTGCTGCAGATCAAATAGTGAATTAAAAATAGTTAATTAAAATTTTAAATAAAGTGAATTAAAAGTTACAAAGACAACTTCTTTATTTGTTACTGTTTTTCTCAAATCAACAAAAAGCCTGCTATTTCTAGGTTTAAAATAACTTAAAAGTGCATGCTTTCGAGCATCTTCAAAACGTTAGCCACCAGGAGCATCATATGAAAGTTTCTGAACCTATATTCTGAATGTAAAACATTTCAGTATAGCATTATACGAAAAACTTAGCGATACATATCAAGATCAATACAGTAACTGAAAAAGCGTGGTCTCGTTCCTTTTATCCTGCTCTGTTGAATGGGTCCATTGATTTTACTCTTTCACCTGCAAAAAAATCCAGCCTTTATGATCTGTTCCTCATTTTCTCTTGGAACCTTTTAAAAAAGAATTTGCAAAACACATCAGAAAAAAATGCCTAGAAAAACTATAGCAAAAAAGGTATATCAGCTATCCACTATAGATAAATCTACTGTCTGTGACCACTAGCCAAAGATTACTATACACCATTTTAAAGTATTGTTGCATTGGAACTGTTCAGACATACATATGTGTGGTAGTCTCACTGTAACTATTTTTACTACATTCACCCCAAAATGGGACGTTTATTCCTCTGAAAACTTGCACGGCTAGATGTCTCATTTTAGTTGTCAAGCCAGGGACTTTTATGTAATGATGGTCTAATTCTGTCACCAGCATTATGTGAGGCACATTCAAAGCTTAAGGGAGAATACAGATTTCTTAAAACAGAAACAAAGATCATTATTCAGTAGCTTCTTATTTAAATAAGATGGATCTGTTAATGTCTTGTTTCAGATTTGTCCATTTATTCTGATGATCATCCAACATTCTCCATTACATAATAGTCTCCAGTACCACCTCTATAGTCTGCAGTATTGTCCTGGGCTTTCTCCTCAACACAGCTTATTTTTTTTCTCAGCGAATGTTGTTCACAGTTAACAAGGTGGTGAAAAATCATTACAGGTACAGAAATGATGGGGAAGTGCATATCAGATTGTTGACTCCTTTGACACAAGGGATTTTTGTCTCTTTCAGTTCATATAGAGGCATGAAAAACATTTCATAAATTTTGGGTTTCTGTCTAATACAGTCTTAATCAATGATTTTGACAAGTATTGTGGAGGAGAAAAAATATTCCCCTGATTTATGCTTTTCAAGACTGGGTTAAGACTGGAGGACAATTGCTTCCCTGTATTCCTTCAGGCATTTCTTTATTCCTTCTCAATCTTTAGCTCTTTCCCTTTCCTCCCTTCAACTGCTTTCTGGAACACAGCTGAGGCTCAGGTTTGTGCTTATCTATTTTAGTTTTTTTCCACAACTCCAACAGAAGTCTTGCTCAGGGCGACATCCTTTAGATCGCAGCCCTCACAGAACAGAAGCATTAAGAAAAGCAATGCCGATGTAATGTCTCTGAATTCACTGGAAACATCTTTCTTAAGCAAGAGCATCAGTGAACGGGTCCAACTATTTTCATAGTTCAAAAGCGTTATTTCGTACAAAAAAACCCCCCAAACCCAACCCTACAAATCTCTTGAGGGATAGGATAATAATGAAATGGCACTATATGATCACGCACAACCTATTTGCATGTTGATGGCATAGAGAAGTGCAGTCTGATGAAAAGATTAAGAACCAAAGGAAAAAGAAACAGGGGCCAATTAATGCGATGTTCAAAGGACACACCGAGCTGGGATTTTATAGTATATAGTGAAATACTTGTGTTGCATATTTCCGTCTCATGACTGGCTAAAAAAGATCAAAGCTTTTTTATTCCATATTAAGAATGACAGAATATTACAGCAAACATGCAATAAGGAGAAATGTAATAAGCTTTAATAAAAGATGATAATAAGGTTTGATAAGAACTTTTGGAATGTCACCAAATCTGGAATGTAAGATGAAAGCATCTGCAAGTAGAGCTTGTAGTGTGTTATTTGGAACCCCACGGAGCTAAACTGTGATTAGAACTCCATATTTTTCCATAAATTAGCTTTTGTTTTGAATTTCCTGCTGAGATCATACGCAAGTTGATTGAACGTGCAAGTCAATATATAGGTTTTGTAATTCTTTGCTGTTTGTTAAGCTTCATGATATCACGATTACAGTGGTCCACCTGTAGATCAAAGGTATGTGATTGCGGCCTAACCAAAATCACCTATAACCCCTTTGAAAAACTTCTTCACGGTGATCTAGATCTGCCCATGATAATTACCACTCACTCACCTGAACTGTGCAATTATGCAGATGCATAAACCAACCACTACATGCAGATCAACTTGCAAAACCACAGAACTGCCACTTAAATCCATATTTAAAAACAGAACGGACATGCTGAGCTCACCATCAAAGAGGTCTTTCTACACAACTCTACCTTACCTCAACACCTCCAATATAAACTTGCATGCCATTAGCTATCTACCTAAGCAAACAGTCTTGTGCAAATCCTTGGCTCAAAAACCCAAGGTTTAAGACAGCTCAGTGGTTGCCGTCACCCCTACACCGAACCCTCTCCACCACCCTCTGCTTCAGCTCAGTTCCTCACAGGGACGTAGCTCCTCACTGCATCACCGGGCACCACAACTGCCTAAGCAGCTGTGTGTCTGGGCCAGACCCTCACAGTGGGGACTGGCTATGAGATGGAGCATCCTTTATTAAATAGTCATTAATGTGTTTTATGTGCATTGGAATAACACACCGTGTTCCTTCAGAGGCCTCACTAAAGTGAGACATGGCTTTTATGAAACTATTCCTCTGAGCAAAGATATACTGTAGGTATACAAAAAACCAGAAAAAACAATTTATCACATATAATTTATGGAAGGAACCTATGACATAAAGACAATCTTACTGTTAATTGTTTGTAAGGCCCCTCATTTGTTGCTTGCAGGCCAGTTTGTAAGCCACTTTGTATTTTTAAGAGTTATGTAAGCCTTGAGAAAAACAAGTTAGGATTACAGTTTCACATAGATTTTTTTCCCCCCTTAAAATAAAATCATCCATGACACTGAACTACAAAATCTTACAGGTGATATTACAAATAGGCAGTCTTAGCTCTAAAGTAGCAGTCACTTACAAAATTGATGGAGAAAACCAATTACTCCTTTTACTGTGTGAAAAGATACTGGATCAGTAATAAGGACGTGTTTTAAAATGATCTTCTACTTTTCGCTCCAACTGAATTGAAATAACAAGAAGGACTGTATCTCTCCTTCTCAAACATGTGGATACCTGCATATTATTATCTCTACTTGAGCTTAATAACAGCAGAGAGACAGAAAAGAAGCTGTTGCGGACCAAAAACCAGGCAAGTAAGTTGAAAATATAAAGATCTATTCCTTGGCAGTGTGAAAAGATTTGGAACGAGTCAAATGAGGTCCCACTGTCCAGCAAAAATGCCTCAACTGTTGTGAAACTTGGCATTTTAAAGATGAAAGAGAAGAGCAAACAACAGATAAGTTTGGAGCTTTCACAAGTGAAGATAAATTTATTGTGCCCAGTTATTGTGTTACACCTTGTGAAACTCGTGTAAATCAGTGGTTAGCAAAGGGTGTTCATTCTACGCAGCCGGCTGTTGTCTTAGAGTTTTTAATGAGTATTATTTGAAATAAAAATACTACTCTTCCTGTACGGTAGTAACGGTAACGTAGAAGTATTTTTCAGTTAAAAACACAGGGAACATACCTCTTTCCTTACTTCAAGGTTTGTGAACCTACCTAATTTTCCAAACAGCTGATATTCATTCACAATACCTACTCCCCCCTATATTACTCCTTCTATAGAGCTATAACGAAAGATTCTTTTGTGTGATCCTATTTCATCAAATGTTGGCAAAACTACTCTGGATTTGTTTGGTTAGTTTTATTATTGAGGAAAATTAAGCATTTCAAATGCAAGCATCCACATCATCTAAACAGTTGTAGCATATTTGTTTTTCCTGGATTATAAAACTACATATGCTGTTATAGGTGACGATTCCTAAGAGACAGCATTTTTTCTTTTGTTTTGCGAATGAAGCTGTCTGAAGAGGTATCCGTGTGAAAATGAAGGATCTCATATTTAGAGATTCCTGCCCACTGCAGAGGACACCTAACTTTCATCCATAATTAATCACTGCAGTGGGGTAATTACACCTATATAAAATCCATGTGTTCTTGCGATCTCAGTCATAAATGTAACATCAAATGCTATTGCTCACAGCAAGTTTGGACACATGGACTTGACTTTTTTATTCTAAAGTGCTTCTGTATGGGGAGGTTTACATAAGTCTCATCTAAATCAGACATTTTTAACAGCATGAATTTTTTAAAGCATTTAAAGAGACCAAGCGGTTCCCTTCACAGAAAAGATTAAAGAAAAGATTGCAATTTACAGAAAAGATGCAATTTATAAAAGATGCAATTTATACGCAAAACTACCAGTTTTAATACATGTCTTATGATTCACATATCAGAGCAGATAGCACACCTCTAACGGCTGGCTTCTTTCTTCACAGACAGGAGTTAGAAATTAATGGAAACTACCAGCGAAGACTGTAATCCTATGTCCACAACAACCTGAGTAATTTCATCCCTGCTTTGCAAACTCTCTTAAACATCAGCATACATTTGAAGTATTACATATGCTTACACGCTGCTAAAAGATACTACACGTTTATCTCCATTGATAAAATAGGAACTACATCCCTAAATTACTCTAAGCTTGCTATTTATCCAAAAAAAGTATCTAGTGTAATTTAACTTCATTTCTCATTAGACTGAAAAATTGCTACTACTTGGGTGTCTGCCAGAACATTACAGGAGGAGTGCAGAAGGGCCCACAGCTCTACATAACATGCTTGCAAGAGATTTCAGTATTCCTGAAACATCATCACGTTGCGTCACCGTATGATGGCAGAATGACACAGCGTGGGACCTCTGGATGATGACATCATGTCATCTTGTAGTTTATTACCACACCTGTTACGTTGCCAGGATTACTGAGTTTCAATTTGCTCCACTGGGCAAAAGTGGAAGGGTGACAGGACTATTGCCAAATACCTTGTGATAAATCTTAATTAGAATACAAGCCTTTTCCGGAGCAGAGGTGTGTATGCCCCTTGACGGATTAACTTTTTTAATCCCTTGAAATCTTGTCAAGTCTCTTTTAACCTCCTGACTGCCAATTACATGTTCCTACATCCTTCTGTGTGAGGATTATCTTTCTCAATGACTGTTTACTCTCAGTGCCACTAACAATAACAGCATGCGACATCCACAACACCAATCAAATATTAATACCGTGCACTCCTGAAATAGTAAATATTATATTACGCTTTGCACTTAGCCTGAAACACAGCAACGAGATCTTTTCTCAAAAACATCAGTGAGAGGCATTACCCACAATGGTACTCTTGCAAGAGAGAAGAAAGTCTATTTACTGTTCATGCTTGAGGACTTCGATGTTCAACATGTGTAGGTTTTGTACCATTTCAATGAAGGATGTTAAGAACATTTTCAGCCCAATTCAGCCCAGTAACAAGGTGCAGCATAACAACTTCATTTTCTGACTAATCATTCTCTCACTGTCTCCCAGTTTTCAAAGAAAGAATGTGATTAACATAAGAAATTACGTTATTGTTTACAAAATATTTTCACACTAAGGAGGCACAATGAGCTCATCAGCAATGCTGTAAACCATCTATGAAACTCATACAGATAACTTGTAAGTTATGGCTATGGGATAAGGAAAATCAATTTATCTCATGTTAGACATAGCTGAAAATCTGTGCAATGCAGAAAGTCATGGAAGTCCTAGCTGTAATATTAAGCTTCATGTTAAGGCATAAAACCAGTGTGGAGAGTCACATGTATATCTGAATACTGCCAGAAATGACTGAAGGGAGTTGCCTGAACTGATGTCAGTAAGGCATGGCTTACAGACATCAATTATCTGGCTTTTATAGTTCTGGTTTTAAAGATTATAAAGTACTACAATGGAACTAAGAGACTGGTACTTCAGACTTCAAGCACTTTCCTAAGGCCCTTTCAGGATGATTAAGTCCTTTAGAATTTCAGGAGGTGGCTTCTACCTTTCTACCTGCTAAATAGTTGTGCTGTACTGCATTCACCAGATATATGCCCACACATTCCGAAGGTCCAGCTGAAGAGACTACAACCCCTTTGGTCCTGCGTTGTGGTCAGACCACGCATCTGCTCTGCTGCCAGAGGAGAGCAATACGTGGCACTGATGTCTCAAACCACGAGCAAGCAGATTTTGCCAGGCGCCAAGCAGAGCCATCAGGCTGGGGAGGCAGAAGCCTGCCCACAGCGCTGCCATCAGCAGAGCCAGTGTCTGGCTGCCCATGACATCTGGAACTAAGCAAGACCTGGAACGTCCGTTCCGGACAGAAGCAAGACATCACTCTGTACCTAATCCACAGCTTCTTTCTTTGAGAGGCAGCCACTTCCAATTCCCATCAAGCCTGAACTGATTCCAGAAATCTTTTATTTGGGAAAACAAAAGATGACTGGGAACACTGCTGCTGTCTCCAAATGCACTAGAGACTGTCTTCCCTAAAAGCCCCAAGGAGTGTTAAAATGAGAAGTTGCCTACGACTTTGGAGGGAGTTATGTACTTCTATGGTGCTGCAGACACTGTCTGCCTTCACAGCTCCAGATAGAACCACACACTGAGCAAGAACACGAGACATTGATATGGTTCTCCTAAGCACTTGGTACAATCAGACAACACTAAGAAGCCACGCTTAGACAGCTCATATGCTTTCTCAGAAAGGTTTATAGAAGAGAAGTAATCCTGCTGTAGAAATTTGGATGGTAGCCTGACTACATTGTGGTATGTAAATCCGGTACACTGTAAAATCTCAGAGCACTTTCTTCAAACGATGACAACAGACTAAGAGGACAGGCAAAATATTTCTGATTTTTTTTTTTCTTAGAATCAGATATATAAATGTATTAGTCTACCTCAATGCCTCTAACTCGACGGAAGGAGAAATGGGGTGAGAGCATAAACCTGGCAAACTGTAAAAATCTGCCACATATCTGCAGACAAGGAACATATTTCCAGCCCACACACCCCAGTGAAGCTCCAGTCATAGCTAAGGACCCAGCACAACCTAGGAAAGCAGACAGAAATGAGGAGAGAATGTGGAAAAAAAAAGTTCTTGATAAAGTTCTCAGTGACAACAGCATTACAATACTCAAAACTAAATGCAGGTCAAAGAGAAAAACAGTTTCTATAAACACATAATGAAAGTAAAGGTGATTAATGGCAACTAAACGATATACTCCCTCATGCCTGTTAATTACAATACCTATGCTGGGTAAATTGTAAAAAAAAATTCATTTAAATGGCATTATTAATTAAGTTGTTTTCCTCATTCCTGGCAGTAATTGAGCTTTACAAACAGCAGAATAATATTAACTTGGCATTGCAGTCAAAAAGAAATATTATATTGTTCTTTATTGATAAAGTAAAATAGATTCCTTTTGGTTACAGGTATATTTAGTCATTGCTTTAGTCACAAAAAATTCAGTTCTGTAACTGTCACGGTTATAAGTCCATTAGTTTTGGGGAGGGTGGTTCTGCCCTACTAAAACTTCTGCCACTGAGTCCAACACGAAAGGCATCTGGTCCTCCGCCATCTGGGAACAGATGTGAATGCCAGCAGCTGTCACACTAAATCCCGAGTAATAGGGGAGAACCACAGACAACAAACTTGGAAACAGCACTGGCGACATGGAAAGTTAACCTCCGTCTGCAGAAACAGACAGTTTTCTAATTTTTAAGGATTACTTAAAACTTACCTGCAGGATAGTTAATTGACCCTCAGCTGCAATTTTCAGACCCTGCGTCCTTCTGTGTCAGTCTCCTCTAACTATGAAACTTTTCTGCTATTTTTCCTGGCCACCTCCTTCTTCTCTTTCTACCTTAAAACCTCTTACCTTAAGTTGCC
>Ga0065711_1038987_pt1 | contig 18232 bp, 10 predicted proteins | sample Hoacrofraction12_FD_59098 | JGI IMG/M metagenome (GOLD analysis project Ga0065711, IMG submission 59098) | Hoatzin crop microbial communities from Cojedes, Venezuela - Epithelial fraction 12 v2 (version 2) | ecosystem: Host-associated > Birds > Digestive system > Esophagus > Crop | place... | reverse complement strand
AGGCTGAGGGAGCTGGGCTTGTTCAGCCTGAAGAAGAGAAGGCTGCGAGGGGACCTTATAAATGCTTACAAATATCTGAAGGGTGGGTGTCAGGAGGACGGGGCCAGACTCTTTTCAGTGGTGCCAGCGATAGGACAAGGGGCAATGGGCACAAACTGAAGCAGAGGAAATTCCGTCTGAACATGAGGAAGAACTTCTTCCCTCTGAGGGTGACGGAGCCCTGGCCCAGGTTGCCCAGGGAGGTTGTGGAGTCTCCTTCTCTGGAGATATTCAAGACCCGCCTGGACAAGGTCCCTGTGCAGCCTGCTGTAGGTGACCCTGCTTCGGCAGGAGGGTTGGACTGGGTGACCCACAGAGGTCCCTGCCAACCCCGAACATTCTGTGATTCTCTGTTCTGAATTTTTTTTTTTCCCCATCCTTTAGCTGAATTAAAAGAAGATCAATTAAGACAGTTATTGCTCTTTTATTTTCAGGGGGATTTCATTCTCAAAATTGAGCCTCCCCTAGGGTGGAGTTTTGGTAAGTTCTCGTATGTCTTCTTACAATAGGTCAGTGTATCTGCAATGCGGGACTTAACTATGTCTAATTTGCAGTTGGCAGGGAAAATCGAGTGCTTTTCAAAAAGAGATAAGCCCTACTGAATGGCTTTAATAACTAAAATGTACTTACTGTACCAGAGGATAATAAAGCTAAAAGGTAGACTCTGTCAAAGTAACCCATGAACTGATTTGAAGGAATGTGATTTTTTTTGGCAGAAATGTCTGCAATGGGAGGAGGAAAGAGGATTTTTGACATCAAGATTTGTGGGTGCTTTGACTTTGCTGTGGCAAGGCTTCCAGAGCAACACTTTTGTGCTTTAGTTAATGCATTTCTGTAAGAATTTTGTAAAGCTAAAGTAGAATTGCTTCATGGTTGCTGTCTCACTAACTACCACACTGTTTCATTGTTCTTCCCCTCCAGAACCAACCAGTGTAGACATCCATGTGGATGGCGTTAATGACATTTGCACAAAGGGAGGTGATATCAACTTTGTGTTCACAGGATTTTCTGTGAACGGAAAGGTTAGACTCTTATTTTTACTTATTCCATGTTATGTTAATTCTGCCTTCATAAAAAACATTCTACTTCAGGTCTGCAATTTATTTTTATCCATTTACATTCTGGTTTCTCTTCGCTTTGACAGGTTCTCAGCAAAGGTCAGGCATTAGGTCCTGCTGGAGTCCAGGTTGTACTGAGACATGCTGGCAGTGACATAAACATACAAGCAACTGTTACACAACCTGGAGGAAAGTGAGTGTGGGTGGTGCATACTGTGCATTTACACAGGATTCTTTCAATTCTGCTGTGTTGACTGGAATTACAGTAGTTCTGAAATATTTTTTTCTAACGTGTAGAGTCTGAATTGTTTTTCTGTAAACAAGTGTTTGTGACTATTTCTGGAGAGACATCACCCCTTTCTTGCCTTACAGGTTTGCTTTCTTTAGAGTGCTTCCTGGCGAATATGAAATCTTTGCATCTCATCCTACCTGGATGTTGAAAGAGGTTAGAGCCTACAAAATTTCTGGTTAAGCTGTTTAGTGAGGGCAGATCTGCTAGACCTTGTCTTGATCAACTAGTGTGAGGAAGGGTTTTTGTGAGTGGACAAGGGTAACAGAGTTTTTCATAAACTTAATTGAGGTAGTCAAGAGACTGCCTCGTGCAGGCCCAGTTTGGAGATAATGGAGCCAGGCAGGTAAAATGACTGGCAAATGAGCTCTTGCTTTTGGTCATCTAATTTTGCAGGAGCTTGAATGTTACAGAAGATGCTCTAATCCTTCCCTTTCAGACTGCTTGCTTTCTGAGGAGCTCTGAGATCCTGACCAATTCCTAAATCAGTGAAACAGGAAAAATACTATTTTGCAAAGTATCTTTGCTTTAGTGTCTTTGTGTTTTGACTAGCCTGTGGACTCTCTTTGAGCACTGCTGCTCTGGCCTCTGTTTCTGTTGTTGAATGTATAGCTTCTGACTGTTATTTAGGTGCTGTGAGAGAGATCTAATGCCTACTTTTGATGAAAATGTATGTGTTTCTGTATTTCAGTCAAACACAGTGGTACGAGTGACAAGTTCTAACGCTTATGCTGCTAGCCCTCTGGTTGTTGCTGGCTACAATGTTTCCGGGTCAGTAAGGAGTGATGGAGAACCAATGAAAGGGGTCATGTTTCTGCTTTTCTCTTCTTCCGTCACTAAAGAGGTAACGGTGTATCAGTACCTTTTCAATATGAGTATGGACATAAATAAGAAGTAGCTAAATAGCTTCTAGATTCATAGTGCCCTGTTAGTAATCTCTGTCCTTCATTGAGCTTGGCTTATAGAAAACATAAACTGCACAACCCCTCAAGCTGTTTTTTTGTTTGGTTATTTTTTGAATTTTTTTCCAACAAGGCCCCTATAATACAACATTTGTGTACATGCTGAGTTTCCACATGACCTCCATGGAATTACTCAGATGTGTAACACAATAGCTCTCTGTTAAAATGCTGTCAAAATTGAGGCTTAAGGTCTACATATTTTTTCAGACACAAGAAATTAGAAAATTCTTTTAATTTCGACTCTTTTGAACTCTTCACTATTGTTCTCAAACAATCAGGTTCCTCAGCAATCAGGCTATTAAGGGACATAGAAGACTAAGACCTGAACAGAAGCAAGCATCAAGTGCAAAATATAATATGGTTCACAGCATGTTATTGATCTATATATTCTTTGTGGGTCAGCAGGGTCAAGGGCTACAATTTTAAGACAATATTCTTCTAGTTACACCTTTTCGCATGTTAAATGTTCATTAGTAAACGTGTTCCCTCGTGAAGATGACACTCCTCCGTAGTGAAAGACCAGCTTCTGGCACAAGACAGAAGATGTTGCTAGACAAATCCTGAAATTCTTTGTACGGTAGATGTAATTTGTCTTCAGCGCGAGTTCTTAATTGCTCTTTGACCTCTTGATGTGAAGACAAAGTTCAACAGCTTCTATTGCCACCTTAAAAGTGTGTTATGAAATGAGTGTGAAACACTTGGTTGCGTACTGTGATTTGTTATGTACAGTAGAGCTCTTGTTCTGTAATGTTAACCTTGTCCGCAGAACTGAAGTCAGTTAAGACTGCAGTGCGGTTCTGGGGTACTGGGGGATGTTGAATTTCCGAGTTTTCTGTCCTTGTTACCATGAAGTTAATTATTGGTTGTTTTTTCTCTTTCACCTATACATGAATAGTAGGCTGTGCTATCAAATGTTGCCTGTAAAATGGTTTGGTACTTCCCATCCTTCATTCACAGTGTTGTATTTTGAACCCTCCTACACCCTCCCTGAAATTATTTTCTCTGTTCTCCCATGGGAAAAAAAGTTCTATTGCATTTATTGCCACAGGATGTTGTGGGCTGCAGTATTTCTCCTGTGGATGGATTCCAGTCAAGAGATGAGTCTCTATCCTATTTGTGCAATGTTGTATCAAAAGAAGATGGATCTTTTAGCTTTCTTTCTCTGCCAAGTGGGAAATACACTGTGGTAAGTAGCTAGAAAGTTAATTGCTTGTTTATCCATTGGGTTGTTAACTTTCATTTTCTAAACCAGATCATAGAATCATAGAATGGTAAGGGTTGGAAGGGACCTTGAAGCTCATCTTGTTCCAGCCCCCCTGCCATGAGCAGGGACATCTTCCACTAGACCAGGTTGTTCAGAGCTCCATCCAACCTGGCCTTGAACACTTCCAGGGAGGGGGCAGCCACAGCTTCTCCGGGCAACCTGTTCCAGTGTTTCACCACCCTTATGGTGAAGAATTTCTTCCTAATATCTAATCTAAATTTGCCCTCTTTTAGTGTAAAGCCATTCCCCCTCGTCCTGTCATTACACACCCTTGTAAAAAGTCCCTCTCCATCCTTCCCGCAGGCCCCCTTCAAGGTACTGGAAGGCTGCTATAAGGTCACCCTGGAGCCTTCTCTTTTCCAGGCTGAACAGCCCCAACTCTCTTAGTCTATCCTCATAGGAGAGGTACTCCGCCATCTTCCTGGCCCTCCTCTGGACCTGCACCAACACATCCACATCCTTTCTATGTTGGGGGCCCCAGAGCTGGATGCAGTACACTCCAGGTGGGGTCTCATGAGAGCAGAGTAAAGGGGCAGAATCCCCTCCCTTGCCCTGCTGGCCACGCTTCTCTTGATGCAGCGCAGGATACGGTTGGCTTTCTGGGCTGCAAGCGCACATTGCCGGCTCATGTTGAGCTTCTCATCCACCAGTACCCCGAAGTCCTTCTCCTCAGGGTTGCTCTCGAGCTACTCTTCGCCCAGCTTGTGCTTGTGTTTGGGGTTGCTGCGACCCAGGTGTAGGACCTTGCACTTGGCCTTGTTGAACTTCATGCGGTTCACGCAGGCCCACCTCTCCAGCCTTTCCAGGTCCCTCTGAATGGCATCACTTCCCTCCAGCATGTCAACCACACCACACAGCTTGGTGTCGTCAGCAAACTTGCTGAGGGTGCACTCAGTCCCACTGTCCATGTCACCAACAAAGATATTAAACAGCACTGGCCCCAGTACTGACCCCTGAGGCACACCACTCGTCACTGGTCTCCACCTGGACATCGAGCCATTGACTGCAGCTCTTTGAGTGCATCCATTGAGCCTGTTCCTTATCCAACGAGTGGTCCATCTGTCAAGTCCGTGTCCTTCCAATTTAGAGACAAGGACATCGTGCAGGACAGTGTCGAATGCCTTGAACAGGTAGATGATGTCAGTTGCCCGCCCTTTGTCCACCAAGTCTGTAACCCCATCATAGAAGGCTACCATGTTGGTCAGGCACGATTTGCCCATGGTGAGGCCATGTTGGCTGTCCCCAGTCACCTCCTTGTTATCCATGTGCCTTAGCATGGCTTTGGGGAGGATCTGCTCCATCATCTTGCCAGGCACAGAGGTGAGACTGACTGGCCTATAGTTCCCCACATTTTCCTTTTTCCCCTTTTTAAAAATGGAGGTGATGTTGCCCCTTCTCCAGTTGGTGAGGACCTCCCTAGACTGCCACAACCTCTCAAATATGATGGAGAGTTTGGCAACTTCATCTGCCAGAACAGAAATAGCTGAAATATTTTGAATTGGGTGAAATAATTGGAATAGGAACCTCCAGCCAGAAGTATATGACAGTTAAGTAAGTTGCTGTGATAGGGCTCTATGGTGTGGTTTCTGGGGAAGGACTTATTTGCAAATCAGGCTCTGAATTAGCTGAATACATTCGCCAGTCACAGAACCACACCTAGAGGCTGCTGGGAGACTGAAAGTTTCAGTTGACTGCAGCCACCTCATGTCCTTTAAGTCCTCTGTTTTCTTTTTTTCCCATTCTCTTTATTATGTCAGGGTGGTGTGGGAGTATGGTTATCTGTGCACTGCCCAGAATGATTGCTCTGCATTCTCAGTCTGCATGATCTAGAAGTGGGATTAAAACTTCTCTCATTCCTTTAATCCTTCTATCGATCTTATAGTCTCCTATCTGTAAGTTCTTGCACATCCAACTACCTTTGCTGCATTCTGCATAGAGAGTTACTTTTCGGTCTGTTTGGATAATCTCATATGGTTTCTGTAGAACAGTCTTGAAATACTGCCTTTATTCATGTCTCCATCCCTCTGAGTTATTTTTTCCAGGAACTTTGCAGCCAATTCAGCCCTTCATATAGATGTCTGATGGTGATAAGGGCATAGAAAATGGTAAAGGAAAACCATTCTGTTGTCGTAGCTTCTTAGGAGTCAAAACAATGTGTCTTCTTTCAGATACCATTCTACAGGGGAGAGAGAATTACCTTTGACGTTGCTCCTTCTAGATTGGACTTCCTTGTAGAGCATGACAGTTTACAAATTGAGGTGAGGCATTCAGAGGAAGTAATCTTTTTGCACTATTCATTCCTGTAAGAGTATAACTGATTCTAGCAGAAAGTAGGTGTATTATGGAAAAACTTCTTTCTAAGGAGTTTGGAGACATTTGTTAGGCGTACATTCTTGCACAGCAGGTAAAAGACAATATCTGGCATCGTGCTATATTTCTACTCTTTGGTCCCTTTTGCTACAAAGAAACAAAATAGAGGGAAGCTGTCTACTGTGTTCACTTTCATGTGCATGTTGCAAACAGGCAATAATCTTTCAGGTTGCTTAAATTTACTCATTCAGATTGTCAAATCTCTGGAGAAGAGCCTGTAAGTTTGTATGGCTTGCAGAGTGCCTTGTGTAATGGCATTATGATCTGTGACTTGAGCCTTCTGAACGATACTGATGCAGGTAAATTGAGAATCTGTTCCTGTACTTAGGGGAACAATATACCTGGAGATTGATGTGTACTTTCATTGTGATTATCCTGGTAAATTTTTTTCCAAAATCTGGAAATAAATTTCCTTTATGTGTGTGTGGGGAGAACAGTCGGTGTTGATTGCTGTAGATGAGTGGTTGCTTTTACTGAGTAAAGAATAATGTTGACTTTCTTCCCATTTCAGCCTGTTTTCCATGTGATGGGTTTCTCTGTCACAGGCAGGGTGTTGAATGGTCCTGAAGGAGAAGGAGTTGCCGATGCCACTGTGACGTTGAACAATCAGATTAAAGGTATGCGGTGGTATTGATCTTTGTTGCTACAGGGAAGCCTATATTAAGCTTAAGTACAGGACTAGTGTATGAGATGGAATTCAGCCTTTGGGATAATACACTACTTCTGTTGCAATTTATTTGAAATATTAAACTGGTTTTCATGCAGTTGAGTAATACCCTATTTTCTGGCTTACATGAGAGTGTTAGGTGTTTGTTTGTTTGCTGTAGATAATTTCTTATATTTTCTTTCAACCATATGCCAAACTCTGCTTTGAAATACAGAAATGCAGGTTGGTCTAGTAAGAAAGCATAATACTGTTTCTTTGTTGTGCAATGTAAATTTAAAATAGCCTAAAGCAGCGTATGCCCCTTAGCTCTTTTGACACATAAGGATAGGCAGTCAAGGCATGCTCTGTTTTTAACTCATCTCTTTATTTGTTACAGTAAAAACAAAAGCTGATGGCTCTTTCCGTCTTGAGAACATAACAACAGGTACATACACAGTTCATGCCAGGAAAGAGCATCTCTTCTTTGATACCATTACAGTGAAGATTGCACCAAATACACCTCAGCTAGCAGATATCATTGCAACAGGGTAAGTACTGTTGTCATGACGGAAATGTAACTTGATATGCAGACAAGGTCTTGAAAATGGTTGGTCCTTTCCCGTGTCATGCCCAGACTCGCATACAGTTGTCAGGAGCTAAATACTGCTGGAGAAATTCAAGGTAAATAGCACAGCATGAGTGCAGGGTAATGTTTTGTCTATGGTATTTTGCTCAATACTTGTTAAGGCTTAGAGCACCCTCTTAATAACCTCTCCCGTGCAAATGAAGATGCTAAGACTTGGGTATATTGAGCAATTCTAGGACTGTATGTGAACCAAGAAAGGAACAGAGAGGCTGCCGCTCATGCTGCACTTCAGATAGCCTCCTTCTGTGCAAGAGTGGAGTTACATAACTGTCTAGCCCGGTGATGTACCAAACCTCTATATTTTATTACTTAACACTCTTAGGTCGTAATTGTCATATATATATTGTCATGTTTGTGATTCTTTGACTGCTGGGCATAAGCCTGTATAATGGCAACAGGATGATTTGGGGAGTGTAAGGCAGTGACGGGAGATACAGTGTGAGCTGAGGAAGACAGAAGGGGTGTGGTTCTCTGTCCAGGAACTTCTCCTAGAGGAGAAAATAGTGGTAACCTTCCAGCGAAGTGAAAACTAGGATTTTACTGAGGCGAATGGCAGCTAGCTCCTGCAGTCTTAGTTAGCTAATTATGAAAAAAACCCTGCATGCTGTTAAATGATCAGTTACATTTTTTACAGCCACTAAATACGTTGTAATGTTCAAGGTGTAAAGTAAAACTTACCAGCTTCTAATTTGTCATCTTGTCTTGTGTTTTCACAAACATAGGTGTGCTGGGGTTGTGTTCAGGTGAATTACCTGTTATATTTGAGGTCTTTGACACAAAACATTTCAAACCATTTAAAATCTGAGGAATGGCAATCCTAAGTTAATTGCCTGCATATCCAGAAAAAAAAAAATTAGAAAAACATAACAAAGGCTTGAAATGATTGAGATGTTGTGGGGAAAGAGTGAAGCAAGTTGCTTGCAAAGAAAAGCATAACATAATATCATAGTGACTTCGATGTAAAAGACCCCATTAATTCTACGTGAGTTTGCACTTACTATAAGCAAACACAGTGGAGTATCTCTTTGATATGAACACTCTTTCAGGAGAATATCACTCCAATTCATGTGTTAACACCTCAGCATAGTGAAATGTACTTCTTAAGGAAGTTTTAAAGCAAGTATTTTTTTTATGAGCTTTGTCAAATCAAGATATTTATTCTGATGTCTGGCTTTTATTTAACAGATTCAGTATGTGTGGCCGGATCTCAGTAACTCGTTTTCCTGACACAGTCAAACAGATTAGCAAATACAAGGTAACCATGATGCCTCAAGACAAGGACAAAGCATCACTGGTTACAACAGAAACTGACCCTCAAGGGGTGTTTTGTTTTAAGGCAAAATCGGGTACATACAATGTTCAGGTAAGAATGAGCATCCATTTCTTCATTGTACGACTGTCATGAAGTTTTAGAAGATTTTAAACATTGGATTTCTAAAATTTGGGAAGTTGACCTTAGATTTTCCTGGTCCTTTTCTTCTGTTTTCACTATTTAAACAATGATAGTTACTTCCTTTTTTTTTTCCTCCTTAATAGCTGAGATTCCCATGCTCCTTGTCCTTTACACTTGTTAAAAGGAGATCAGGCCATTGAGGTTGAAAGTTCTTATTTCTCTCTCCTCTTAGTTGTGATGTCCCTTAGATCACTTTGTAACTTAACATATTGTCCTATGAGTGAGATTTGTAATGTGTACCTTTCTCAGATGCCTAAGTGGTTCCTGAGATTATAGGTCACAGCAGAACCTGTAGCACAACCACCATGAATTTTGCGTTGTGAGAGATAATGCAGGCTGGAAGATAAGGAAGTGCATGGTTATAAGGCCTCTGACTGTCATTACAGATAATGAAATAGCCTAGTGTAGAAGCAGCAGTACATCCTGAAGTGAAAATGACTCAGATTTTTGAAACTGAGCTATTTGGAGGATTTTTAGCTCAGTTTTATTGCAGTTGTTTGGATGCTTTTTAATACAGAATTTTGAAAAGTGTATTTGGGAGGCTGGTTTTGCTTTGCATGGGATTTACAGTAAGTTTCTATTTTCTCATTTTTGGTAAGTGGATAGAACTCAGCAGAGTGGGTATATTTGGACTGATGTTTAAAAGCTTGTGATGTATTGGTGCCATGTACTCTGCAGGTAGTCATTCCAGAGGCTGAGACCAGAGCAGGACTGGCTTTCAAACCCAAAATGTTCCCTGTAACTGTTACAGACAGACCAGTAATGGATGTGACCTTCTCTCAGTTTTTGGCATCTGTCTCAGGGAAGATCTCTTGTTTAGGTAAGCCAGTTTTGAAAGTGAAGTGGAAATGAGAACAGAGAACTTCAGGACTGAGTGTATGAATGAGTACTGCTTAGATCAAGACACTTGCTGTGGTTAGCCCCATGAGCAGATAAGTAAATTAACTTCCAGCACATAGGTGAAGCGTCTCTTTTTTTGGGAGACCTTACAGCCTAATAGTTTAAAGTAAAAGTTTGGAGTAAGGTTGTGTATCTATTTTTAATCCTTGCTAGGAATAAGCAAATACTGCTTCCTCAGGAAGGAATTCTGACCTGTTTGGCTTCCTCAGACGATGAGTAGGTTCTGGAATGAAATGCTCCTGGCTAACACTAGGGATACTGTACATGAATCAGAAGTACTGAAGGCAAAAAAGACATTAAAAAAAAAAAAGTGGTGCATGTAAAAACCTGTAGGATAGAGGCTCAGGCTGTTGACAGAGGCTTGCAGTCTCCTGTTTCATAAGCTTTTTTGTCTTTATTTTAGTCTAAGGTCCTCTCTCCTTCTATTTTCCATGATTACCCACTGATTTCAGCAGATGGTAACTGGAGCTTGACTTTTGTCATTTTCACCTCTTCCTTTTTCCTCTCTGAATCCTCTCTGCACTTGACGTTCTGTCTTTCAGGTGTTTTCTGGGCCCTGTAGTCTCTGTAGAGCGAGGTGGATCTGGGGATTTAATGCTGGCCTTTAGCTGTTACTTGACATTAGATAAAAGAATATGATTAACAGACTTGAACTTCCTGAGGAATGCAAAAAAAAGCACTAGTAAACATGTGTTTAAGGAATAAAAGTTTTAATTGGAAATGTTCTCTACTGGAAGAGAGCAATCATTTGAATCTTAATACACATGAAGCTTGCTTGGAGTGGGGGTTTTGGAGGCAAAGCTGGCAAGACAGAATGCAGTCTCGTTTTCTGCTGTCTTTTCTGCACAGATGCTTGTGGTGATCTGATGGTGACATTACAGTCTGTGAGCCGCCAGGGTGAAAAACGCAACCTACAGCTCTCTGGAAACATGGATGCAGTGGCCTTCACATTTGAAAATGTGCTACCTGGCAAATACAAAGGTAGGATGATGGGGAACTGCTTAAAGTGTTACCTTAGTAGCTAAATTTGTGACTTCAGCTGTATACTCCTGTTCTTATGGATACTCTTTACAGCATGCCCAACATGGAACTAGTTCTGAAACTTGAGAGAATCTGGAAAAATGCTATGTAACAGTGCATCAAGTTTTCTTAATCTTGTATGTTTACCCCTGTTGTCAGCTTACAGGTAACTGCTCCCCTACGTTTTAGGGTCTACGTGGCTGGTGTGAGGAAGAAGGGCCTTACCATGAACTGACTCATCCCGAGGCTAAGAACAGGGGCACACCCTAGTTCTTCTGCTTCCAGGGTACCTCTCCTAAGAGCAATACGTGTTTTGGCCAGTCTGCCTTGGTCTGCTATGAAAAGAAATTGTTTTGCAGGGAAAGGTGTAGAAGGAGTATATACATGTTGGTCTTTTTATACATGAGTCAGAACATCATCTTGCCAGGTGAAACTGGAGTTAGCTTCTGATGTTCTCTAGGCTTCTTTGACTATCACAGTGGTAGTGCACATTGCAGAAGTTCCCAGGGTGGCCAGACTTCATTATTCCTTTTTATAATGGCTTTTCTGTTATGAGATGTGCTGGATTCCTGGTGATGCTGCAGTGCTGTGAGCCAGGTCTGTTCCTACAGTAATTGTATATCTGTCTTTGAAGATTATTGTCAGGCAAGTTAGAGCGATACAAGCTTTTAATACCGTAAAGCCTGCCCTTATTCACAGTTTTACATTACTAAAATGCTTTGTGTGGTGTGTCTTCCAGTAAGCATTGTACATGATGACTGGTGCTGGAAGAATAAGTCTTTGGAGTTGGAAGTCATGGAGGAAGATGTTTTGGGAGTAGAATTCAGGCAGACTGGATATATGCTGAGGTGTTCTCTTTCTCATGCAATTACACTGGTACGTAGGTAACAAATGTCCTTGTATTTTTTTTTTATGAACTTGTATGGGTAGGTTGGATTATGTTTGGAATCAAGGCTTTCTCATGTCTCTAGGGAGTCATATAGCACAGCAACATTGATGTTTAGAGCTTTGAGATTTGTCTCCCCAATTTGGTAAAATGGTCTTGTGTTGTTACCTGCTATAAAAGAGAAGCATTAATGTGTCTATAGGCAAATAGTGTTTTCATTTTGTTGTTTTATAGTTACTAATAGTGAATTGTGTTGTGGCTTCACAGGAATTTTATCAGGATGGAAATGGACCAGAGAATGTTGGTGTTTATAACTTATCCAAAGGAGTTAATAGATTCTGTCTTTCAAAGCCAGGTAACAGCTCTAAAACACTAGTTTAAAAAACGAGAAAGAATCAGTCAACTAATACTACTGGGAATTAAAAAAAAAACCACACCCCCAAAATAAACAAAAAACCAAACTGTCGTGGTTTCCGAGGTTTGAGAGGCATTATTTACATCTGCATATAAATGCTTTATTCTAAGTTTTTAGAATTCTGCTACTATTTAGTCCTTCACCTAAATATAGATTCCAAAAGTAAAATAATTTTTTTTGACTCAGTGAAGGGCTTTGATCATTGATGAGTGAAGAGTATGTGAAAATAATCTTGTTCATGTGGGTTCTTTTTGTCACATTAGAATGTGACTGACAAATATAAGATTAATTTCAATACAGTATTCTTGAGAGATAACTGTTAAAAGTACCACAGGGTTATCTATAACAGGAAAAAAGAATGTCTTTAAATTACTTTTTTTTTTTTTTCTCCTTTTAATGTCTTAGAGCTAATTTTCTGTTATGGCGCCTTAGCAAAACAGTAACAAATATGTTTGGTTTTGATTCAGTTTTCAGCTTTGAACATTTCATCCTTAGAGCCAGTGGTCTCATTCACAATACAATAATACAGTGGTTCTATAGTCAAAGGCTGTCAGCTATGGGACCATAATAGGTTACTTCTGAGCTTGTTTGGTTTGTTGTGTTTGTAATTATGTTTATCTGTAGTGATGCCTAATTGTGTTTTATATCAGTGCACATTAGATACGCTGCACAGCTTCCAATAGTGATCTATGACTGGAGAGAGGTGAATTAATTTACAAATTTCTATGTGAAAGGCAGTAGATGTATAGTCAAATTTTGTAATTGTTTCTGTACCTCAGGTCTCATGTAGTCTTCAGAGTTCAGCCAACACAGTAAGCCTGAATTTTTTTCAGCGGATCATTCTTTATCTTAATGTTTACAGGTGTATATGAAGTTACCCCACGTTCCTGCCACCAGTTTGAACATGAGTATTACACTTATGACACGTAAGAACAAAAGCTGGTTTTGATCTTATGCCTATCAGTATGCTTTTATAAAGCTTCCTTCTGCTGCAGCGTTCTTTCAGCAGTTCATGGTGTGTTGCTGTGACTGCCTCTAACCAATAGAGGGAAGCTTATCAATGTGTATCAGAACATGTGTATCAGGTGTGTTCTCTTGCCCTTTCTAGTCTTAAAATAATCAAGTAATGATAGGCTTTAAAGATGGTTTTGCTACTTTAAATGGATATTTTTGCCAGCCTTCTGTTTAATGTTGGTTTTGCTTTGTAACAGAGCAGAGATATTTCAGTGAAAACTGTTGGTCACTTGTGAGACTTGAAATGCAAAAGATAGGATAGCAGGTTTACTAGGAGGCATATACCACTGTTGCACGTCCCTAGTGCCATGACTCTGTGGTGATTTGATTCTGCTCATCCCAGTTTTTGCAAGCTGAAAAAATCATCACCCTAAGCACAAGTAAGCAGTGCTGGTCTTCCTAACTCAACCATGTTTTATTAGTTATTTATAGGTTATGGTCTGGCAATGTGCTTAATGGCTCTTTGCTTCCAAAAAGAGGATTTCTGCTCCCAGACTACTTCTAATTCATTAACGTGGCAGAAAATGAACTCACTATTAAAATCTGATTCTTTTCTGCCGTGTTAGTGAATTAAAAGTAGTTCAAAGAGACATGTGCTAACCATGAGGCCAGCACAAAGCAAGTGAATGGATAGAAGCAGAAACCCTTTTTTGGCAGCAAAGCATCATTAGACTTGGGGCATCTTGGTGAACTATGCCTAATATGACAAACTTTTGAGTGTCCTTCTGCTGTGTGTAAAGGGATTATACATATAAAATCAATCAAAGCAGCTTTAGCTTGAGAGGAAGCAGAAGGCACAAAGGACAGAATTGATTTGGCCAGCGTCATGCCGTGGTTTGGAATTCAGAGCTGGAAAATGCTCCCTTTCCAATACGCTATCATCTCAGCACTACAGCTTTGCTGTGTTATTTGTATATTGTCTTTTATAAAGCACTTCAAACTTAGGAATGGGAGTACAAACTCGACTAAATAAGATTTGGTTATTTAATTTAGGAGGGGGACCTTGAATTCATCTATTTGTTACTTTGATTTACAGGTCCTCTCCTAGTATACTGACGCTCACTGCAGTTCGACACCATGTCCTTGGCACGATTGTAACAGAAAAACTGATGGATGTGACTGTTACCATTAAGTAAGAACAAAGAAATCTTGGGGCTATAAAAAGAGAAAGAAAGGGACATTGTTCTCATAAAGTTTTACTCTGGTTTTAATACCGCAGTGGCTGCTTTGTAAGAGGATGGCATCCAACTCTAGACTGCAAGAGCTTTTTGTGCTAAACTGTGCTTTGAGTTCTTAGTAGATGGATAAGTAATTCCCAGCCTTCATTTTGAGCATTGTCATATCTTTTTGATATAGCCCCTTTCTGTTCGTCTGTCATCATAAAAAGGAGTGATTTTTTGAGTTTCTATACACTTCAGTGAACAGAAATTTCAGAATTCAGAGGGTATTGTTTCAGCTTAGGTTTGAGGTCTTTAGAACTGGCATCTATTTTTTTCCTTTTTTGTTTCCTCAGGATGAGAATCTGATGCTTTAGAGCATTAGTACTGATATGAAGAAGGTTATAAAAGGAAAACCATGCAAAGTGATTACACACTAATGCGCCAATTTATCTTTAGTTGAACAGACAGCTCACTAGGGAGCACTGATTTGTGAACAGCTTTAATTGTATGAGGTGCCAGATCTGCCTGGAAGTGTCTGATAATGGCGAGCGCCTTTTTAACGCTCTGCTGATGTCCATTTGTTCTTGACTATGGGCTCTTAAACTTTTTGAGAGCCGAAAACATCTTTTCAGAGAACAAACTACCTTCAGAGCGTTGCCTTGAGTTCACTGAGTTTAATGAATGTATAACTGCAACTACTGGGCAACTACAGCAGCTGGAAAAGGAACATTGAAACAACAGAGAGCTACTAGGATTTTAAAAATGACTTAGTGAGGAGGTGAATATTATACCAGCCTTCTAGGCTGGCTGGGTTTTTTGAGACTATTGGCAAGTGCTTTGAAGGCAGCTCAGTTGCCGCAGACCATCTCTGTGTGAGCCTGCCTGAAGCTTTTCAGCCGAAGTCCAACTTGTGAAATGCCATCAACATAAAAGGAACAGTTCTGGATTTAAAAGCAAGACAGTTGTTTTTAAAAGTTAGTGCTTGTGTACCAGATCCATAGTGGTGACCTGTTAACTTTCAGTTAATAATAAAAAAAACCCCAGCCCAACCAAAAGTAAAGCTGATTCTTAACAATTTTTGATGATGGCTTGTTATGTTTGAAAAGTGAGACTGTAGTTATTTATTATTAATATCATGAGACTATATGTGCGTCTGGACAGATATTTAATAGGTTTTAAGACAAAAAAAAAAGATACATTTTTGTATTGTTTCTGGACTGCAAACAAGGAATTTAAAGCCTTGATGAAACAGTGTGATATAGCAATAATATCTGTATCTCTTAAAAAAGACAAAATAGAATGTAGGTGAGGACTGAAGCAGGAGACAGAACTATCCTGATATCTGAAGTGGTTGTAGGAAAAGTAATTGCGATCATTTCAGTTCACTCCTCATAGAGAATTCTGCAGTGTTCTGTGGCAGTTTTTCAGACTATTGTAGAAGAGACAGAAGATAAGATAAAAGGATGGTTAGAGACTAGAAGAAATTGCTAGGAAAGAGAGGATGTAAGATGAGGGAAAGTGAAATGAGATGCGTTGTTCTGAGCTGATTTAAAGAACTTGGTTAAACTTATCTAGCAATCTGTTCAGTGGACAGTGACAAGATAGCTGCATAGTGCAAATGTATAGGGCAGACAGGTTAGAGCTCAGAGCCTTTCCTGGGAATTGCCAGCTATTGGAAGTATTTATTTGTGATAGAAGTTATTTTCTCCTTGTATACTCTACTCCTGAAAGGTAGGTTCTGAGGGAAAGTTCCTAGTACTGAAAAAAAGTGAACTTATGAGACTTTTTGTTCATTTTGTGTAACTCATCCTTTCTGTATTAAGCTTGCTGTCAAGTTAGAATTCCAGCCTTTTTCTTTTAGTTTAGGGCGTTGTTAAAGGTACTCTTGCAAATCGGTCCTTTGGCATAAGAATTTACTACTCCTTATGGCTTGTCAGTGCTTCTGTGGGAGGTTACTGCCCCTGCAGCAGAGCTGGTGTCTGGTAGTTGGTGCAAAATCAAGACGCTCTACTTACCAACACCTAAGCTAAGCTAAGATCCTGGACTCTGCAAAGTGGTTGAGATGTAGGCGTGTGACACTGATTCTGCAGCGGGATGCTGAGGCACAGCACAGCGGAGGAGGAGGTACCCGGTCCGTAACTTCTTGAATGGTTATAGCATGATGGAGCAGAATTTGTGAGAGGCGCAAGTAGTTCCTTTCCTGCTAGGCCAGGTAGGTTACCTGTAGTCCCTATGAACGAGCCTTTCTAGAAGTAACTGATTGATATGGAGGTTAAATTTTTTTAGTTATGCTTGGAATAAATAGCAGAATTAAAAAGGAATATATTAAAAAAAAATAAATCCTGGGACTTGTCTACTGTGGTATGAAGGCAGTAATTAACAGTTATAACAAACTCTTATCCCTCCATGTGAAAGGAGATGATTTTGTTTTCTCCTCCATGTTTTCAGGTCATCTGTTGACAGTGAACCTGCCTTAGTTTTAGGGCCCCTGAAATCTGTACAGGAGTTACGTAGGGAGCATCAGCTGGCAGAAATTGAGACCCGCCGACAGGAGAGAGAAAAAAAAGGTCAAGAGGAGGAAGGAACAAAGCCACCAGTGCAAGAAATGGTGGAGGAACTCCAAGGACCGTTCTTATATGAATTTTCATACTGGGCAAGGTAATACCAAGCTCCGATGGACAAGGTGTATTCTTTGTACTACCATCTGATGTTTCCACCAAACAGGATAATGATATATTCTATATAGGAGGGAGCTGCTGTATGGGTACCTGTGTCTGTTCTGGCTGACTGTCAGCTAAGTGGAAGCTAGTACCACATAATATGAGTTTTGCTTAGATTATTGTTGATACTTTTTCCTTGGGGTATTTAGATGGATTTTTGGGTCAATATTCAGTACTCTGTTCTATGTGAGAGCTACTGTTCCGTTTTCTTCTAATTGTATCTTATTTGTGTTTTACAGGTCTGGAGAGAAAATTACTGTGACACCTTCATCAAAAGAGCTGCTTTTCTACCCACCTTATGTGGAAACAGTTGTTGGTGGAGGTAAATATAAATAAAATCTAATTTGAAGGGAGTAGATTTGTAGGGCAGAAATGTATCCTTATAGATGAACATACGAATAGCTCTTCAAAGATAGTGTTAGGAGAGTTTCAGTTGCAGCTGTTTCTTTGGGCTAACTTCACTCTGGAATTTGGAATTGTGGGTATTTGGTAGAGGATGCAAGTAGAGTTTTTATCAGCAGAATATGCTTCCACGTGCTGAAAGACCACCTGGAACAAGAGGAAGGACTAGATTTCTGGGTATCCCTCAGGAAGTTTGCTGATGACACAAAACTGGAAGGGGTGGTGGATACACCAGAAGGCTGTGCTGCCATTCAGCGTGACCTGGACAGGCTGGAGGGTTGGGTGGAGAGGAACGTGATAAAGTTCAGCAAGGGCAAGTGCAAGGTCCTGCACTTGGGGAGGAATAACCCCATGCACCAGTACAGGCTGGGGCTGACCTGCTGGAAAGCAACTCTGCGGAGAGGAACATGGGTGTTCTGGTGTATGACAAGTTGACCGTGAGCAGTGTGCCCTTGTTGCCAAGAAGGCCAATGGTATTCTGGGGTGTATTCAGAAGAGTGTGGCCAGAAGAGTGTGGCCAGCAGGTCGAGGGAGGTTCTCCTCCCACTCTACTCTGCCCTAGTGAGGCCCCGTCTGGAGTACTCTGTCCAGTTCTGAGCTTCCCGGTTCAAGAAAGACGAGGAACTACTAGAGAGAGTCCAGCGGAGGGCTACAAAGATGATGAGGGGACTGGAGCATCTCTACTATGAGGAAAGGCTGAGGGAGCTGGGCTTGTTCAGCCTGAAGAAGAGAAGGCTGTGAGGGGACCTTATAAATGCTTACAAATATCTGAAGGGTGGGTGTCAGGAGGATGGAGCCAAACTCTTTGTAGTGGTGCCCAGTGACAGGACAAGGGGCAATCAGCACAAACTGAAGCAGAGGAAGTTCCGTCTGAACATGAGGAAGAACTTCTTCCCTCTGAGGGTGACGGAGCACTGGAACAGGCTGCCCAGGGAGGTTGTGGAGTCTCCTTCTCTGGAGATAGTCAAGACCTGCCTGGACAAGGTCC
>Ga0065711_1038986_pt1 | contig 18232 bp, 13 predicted proteins | sample Hoacrofraction12_FD_59098 | JGI IMG/M metagenome (GOLD analysis project Ga0065711, IMG submission 59098) | Hoatzin crop microbial communities from Cojedes, Venezuela - Epithelial fraction 12 v2 (version 2) | ecosystem: Host-associated > Birds > Digestive system > Esophagus > Crop | place... | reverse complement strand
CAAGCCCAGCTTCCTCAGCCTTTACTCATAGGAGAGATGCTCCAGTCCCCTCACCATCCTTGTAGCCCTCCGCTGGACTCTCTCCAGTAGCTCCTCATCTTTCTTGAACTGGGGAGCCCAAAACTGGACACAGTACTCCAGATGAGGCCTCACTAGGGCAGTGTAGAGAGGAAGGAGAACCTCCGTCGACCTGCTGGCCACACTCCTCTTCATGCACCCCAAGATCCCATTAGCTTTCTTGGCAGCCAGGGCACACTGCTGGCTCATGGTCAACCTGTTGTCCACCAGGACACCCGGGTCCCTCACCGCACAGCTGCTCTCCAGCAGGTCCACCCCAAGCCTGTACTGATGCATGGGTGTAGCTGTTGGCTCTCTGTTTCTACTTCCTTCACACATGATATTCAGTTATCATGCTGAATAAACATGGCAGAAAAGACAAGTCTTACTGTTTCCTTTTACAAATTCAGAAATATTTCTAATTTTAGTCCTCCAGATTTCTGTCCCAAAGCTTCATAGGACGTGGTAGGCATTGCAAAAGAAACTTAATGAACCTTCCTTTTCTTCAGCTTATGCCTATTTATTTTAAGCCACAGCCTCTGACCTGCGTCCTTCGCAGTATGTGGAAGTTTCAGTCATCAAAGCAGTTTCAGCAAGACCTGCATGAGTTTCCAGACCTAATTTCTTCATGTGGAGGAAATGGTATGTTTTCTTTTAGTAACTGCATTTTTTGTACTATGATTTGTTTTATTTGTTCAGTGATTGCAGATGGCACCGTATCTTCCTAATCAAAGAGAGGATGTTTCTTTTCAGTGCCTGTTCTTACCATCAGTGATGGGCAAAAGTTTGGCAGACAAATACCCAGACTTAGAGGCTAGGCCCATCACTGATGTGAACGTCTTTTAGAGAAACCTTAGATACAGAAGGGTGATTTATATCTCGTAAACATCCGTGAGTAAGCCCATGCTCCTTGGTGACTGTGATTCGATACAACTGTTCCTGCTGTGGTCCCACTGGTATCCGTGCTGCGTAAGTGGAAATGCCGCTCTCTGCAGATTTCCCAGGCACAGCTGCGGTAAAAAACTTGCACAGACCTTTCACAGATCTAAAGGACTGTACAAAGACAAAATTCACCTGGCTCCGTGGCATTTAAGTGGATATAAATGGAAGGAGACTCAGTTTCAAGAGTTTTCTGTCATTTACATAACATAGCTGGGTTGAATAAGAAAAATGTGTACTCTTTTGCATGTATCATGTCTGATTTTGTCTGCCATGTCTTATTCTTGGTGAGCACCAGAAGCTAAAACACAATGAAACTGTTAATACGAAGTGCCCAAGGAAGGATAGAAGGGGCATTGTGTGTGCCTCTGAAGACAGGTCTAATCTAGGCTTGCTCCTCTCGAGCAGACAGCACTGGTGCTTCTTCATGCCCAGAGCTGAGGTCAAGGTGGATTTTACACACTAACGATGCTAGCTTGGAGGGATAAGCTGCCACTAATAGCAAGCAGAGAGGAGCTCTGGGCAGTCAGGCAGCGTAGCAGGTAGCAGGCTTCCCTACCAAGCTGAGGCAGAGACAGGCCCACAAGCAGGTCAAGCTAAGCTACAGGTCTTTGCTGTTTAGGGCACTTCTTTGGATGCTCCTTTGGTAAATAAACACGACTTTGTTTTGGATAAACTGCTTTCTGAGTCCCTTTAATTAACTGCTGTCACAATAGAGATAAAGGGTGTGTATGTGCCAAATCCAGTTAGGCCTGTCTTGTTCACCTTGCCGGTAAACAAGCAAGCTGAAGCCTTGAAATGTCACCTGAAAGTGGGAGCATTCATGATTCGCCTGAGAGGGACGAGGTAGCCAGGCGCATCTATCTCCCAAAGGGTGCATTAATGGGAGACAAAAATAGGTCACCTTTCTGGATGACCACAGCTGCACTAGGGAAATGAAGAGAGACCTCTCGTTGTGTCCTTTAGGCAGGAAAAGAAAAGGATGTTTCCTCTTCCTAAAGGGTGGGAAGTTGAAGAGAAGACTATGTCATCTCCTACCAGCTAGAAAAGGAAGGCATGAAGAGGTGTTTCTGGTCACCTGTCATTCAGATATTAAAATGGCAATCCATTGTGATTACATCATGGATTATTGTCCTAGAAAAGAAGCTTCTGCAGGTGTCAGCGACACAGGGAGCGTGCAGAGGAATCAGCATGCTGCGAACCAACACACTACGCAATGGGCAGGGTCGGGTGGCACAGGAAGGCAGGAAGACTCTGGCTGGCTCCACTGCCACCGCCTTTTAGAATTTCCTGGTTTTGTCTTGAAATAAAAGAATTGTCTTGCAAAGATGAAGTAAAGACTAAATACTTCAGAGAGCTGGCAACAGTTGGATGTACTACCACAGGGATAGTTACATTATACCTCTCTTCATCTTACACTGATACCTTCTTCTGTCCCATTAGTGACCCATACTTGGGTTTCCCCATGACCTGAGAACTCCGTACAGGATGGTTGGACCATCAGAGCCGTTTGAAGCACATGCAGATTATTTTTTCCTAGCAGTGGTACAAAAAGTGCCAAGACCTTTGTCATCTCCGTGGAGATCAGTGACATGCATGAATGCTTGACACCTCTCCAAAGGAGGTTGATGCCCCCACTTCAACATTTTCATTTATGGTAAGGAGGCTGGTGGTTTTCAGTCAGCTCTGTGCTTCCTCAGTTCTGTGAGGGCCTCACTGCTAAATCCCACGGAAGAGTTAGTCCCCTCATCTGTGGCAGAAACTGCATGATGCTTTTCAGTTGTGTAGACAAAATTGAAGTTTGCAAGCCCAGGTGCTTTTATGGGAAGAGAAGAGGGGTGGGGAAAGACACAGAAAACATAGTGAATCTAGAGGGAAACTAGGAAAAGGACACTAGGGGAGAACCTCAGAAAGCCAGCTTTCCTGCTTCTGCTGTCACAGAAGGTTTGGAGGGGCTAGAGGGGCATTAGCCCTTTTGGCATTATTGCTTCCCTAGACCCTCTGATGTTTTGCTTGGACAGCGGCAGTGCCAGCCTGGCTTTTGGGGCTCTGTGCTAGGCACAGTGCCCCAGCAGTCTGCAAATGCATCTACTTCATTTGCCTTTGCCTCAAACCAGTCTGGTCCCCTATTACCCCAGCACCTGCAGCATGCTCCTTGCTGCTGAGTTTTCTTTTTTTTTGAGGAAAATGTGATTCTCCCATACTAACTAGAGTCCAGAAGCTGGGGCTTTTAGAAGAAGCTGATAGCATGACATTTACAGCAAAGCCTAGTGGGTTGGCAATTTCACTTAGACCATAGACTTAATCCTGTGCAGATGGTTCCTAGTGGGCCCAACAAGAGATTTTCTTTGATCCAGCGTTTGGGAAGGGTTAAAACATTTTGTTTGCAAAAAGACATTAATTATAAATGTTCTTTAGTGCTGCTAATTGTCACTAAACTGCCATATGTAACTATATCCAAACATCAGTCTCTAATTGTCTAACCTCATGCTTCTGCAAATTTGCATTGTTTTGCTAATTGAACTTTGTCTTTATTTGGCTGAAACTTGTTGTGACTGGAACTGTTACTCCGTGGTTGTATGGAAGCCAAAAGTATGGAGGCTTGATTCCAGCTGGAAACTGTAATTGATATTATTATCTACATTGCAAATAATTATAACTTAGTGTACTTCCTCTTCAGTAGGTTTTTCTTGGCAAGACGATTTGATCCTTACTTTTGAATTATTCATTTTCTCCCCACTTAAAATATATGTCCCATTTCTTTATGCCACTAACATGGCAGTCCATTCAAGAGCTTTGCCAAATAAGGCCCAGTCCAGGTACATTTTGAACCTGTTTAAAGCTGCTTTCCTCCTCATCGGGACCTGCATAGTATCAAAAAATGCCTCTCTGTCAAATTTTGTAAACAGAGAGCAAGCGAGGTATTAACAAATCAGTTAATTATATGAAGACTGCAAATTGGGTATAATTTGCCAGTGAACCTACTGTAATCTGCATGCAAACAAACTGTAAGTGAAGTACAAACAAGTAATAAAGCAGCTTGCTAGGTATAAACAAACTTGAGGTGGACAGACTACAAATTAGGCAGAAAAGAGAAGCACACACTGGTTACAGGCTGAGTACCAGCAGTAAGACCATGTGCTCGCCTATGCATTCGCCATAGCATTTGCCTCAGCAGTTCTCCACCACCACCAGAAGACTTCAGAAACTGGGTTGCAGACCGGTCCTTCAGCGTGAGCTTCCTCCGGCCCAGTACAGAGAGACAGCATTGCTGCTTTTGTACAGAGGCAGGCTCTCGGTCTTCGGGAAGGGAAACTTTCCCCCCAAAAATGGCAATTGACAGTGCTCCAAAACTTTCTTCTCTAAGCGACACTGGCTTCCTCAAACCAGTAAAATTTCCTGAAAACTAGCCAGGCTTTGTATTAACTGACATCATCGTCTCAGGTAATGCTGTTGGCTAGTAGCTGGTATCTCCACAAGGGAGGAGGTGACTTCAACATAGGGTTGCAAACACCTGTAAAATGGGCTTTCTGCTACAAGGGGCTGAGTTTTATCTGTAGGAAACTGTCTGAAAGCACTACTGAAGGGCATTTGCCTGCAGTCTTATTTCCAGTGAAATCAAGATTACAGTTCTGTAATTTTCTTAGATTGCCTGTGGTCAGACTGGGGAAGGAGAAGGGCTCCTGCTCCACTACAAGAGGGATATTTTGCCAGCTCTTTTTGTTTCCAGTTATTAAATCGTATAGCTAATCTACATTTATAACACATACTACGTTACATTATATTACACTCATATATTAACTGCTAAAATGTATTTCGAACTGTTTGCAGGGAAGTCACCAGTCTTATAGCCATAGGGATGTTACAAGATTGAAAATTAATTGGGCTGCCACACAAATGAAAGTAGGAAACACTCAGGGGGACGTTGTCCCACAGTCCTACAGCTGAGAGAGTATGTGGAGAGCTGTTCAGTGGATGTCCCTTCCCTCAAACCACAGCAGAGGTTGAGGGAAAATTTGGCAGGGTATCCTCGGTCATCTCCTGATTGCAAGCCCTTCACATTCCAGAGAGCTTGGTCCCACTTCTTCTGCCTGACAGATTTTTGTCTCACGTCCCAGAGTGCCCAAGAGATCAAATATCTCAATTGCTTTTTCTTCAGAACCTCTCAGTATGTCCCAAGCTGAATACTCAGCCTCCCACACCTTTTTCTCAATATTCCTCCCATTCACAGCATCACCATCCCCAAAACTCTTTGCTCCTCTTAACTCCCTTCTCCAACCCACCCAACCCTAAGCTCACTATGGACCCCATACATCCTATTTCAGGCCCCCATTCTCCTTGTTCTCCTCATGTCCTCCCACTTTTCAGCTCCCCAGCTCCTGCTTCTGTTCTGCTTTTTCTCTGACCTGCTGTCCTTAATCCTGCCTCAAAGCACCTCCCATCTGCAACCTCTTCTCCCCCCACAATCTGGAGCATCCTTATTTCTCTCAGTCCCTAGGCCCTCTGCCCTGTTGTAAGGCTGCCAGTTGGAGCAGATACATCTGCTGTATGTGGATGAGGTGTTTGTCTTCAACCTGTCATATTACCCTTAGCCATCAGCACTTGCCTCCTGCCTCCTATGTATATGAGAACATCCTGGTACTCCTGAACTTGCTTCAGATGGGTCAGGCTGGCAAGAAACAATGAATAAATAGGAGGCAGGGACTCAAACATTAATTATTGACCCTAATTGGACACAAAGGATAGAAAAGGACAATCTGTCTGAGAAAAAACAGGTATATGGTAGCCACAGGAATGCGGGGATAGTGGCTCACTTCATCACGTATAGTCTGCACGCTGAAGTGAAGTAGGGCCCCCTGAGGCATATGCTTCAGGCAAAGAAATCAGCAGAGCAACACAGCTTCTGGTTATATACTAGTATGTACTAGCTCCTAGTATGTTGGCAAGCCAGAAGCTACACTCAACTTTGTTTGGGCAACACTAGCGCTGAAAGGAGCAGTGTCTGGGCAAGGGTTTGCTTCTGCATTTCTTTTCCTGTTATACTAAGACATCCTTGCCCTCAAAAGCCTTCTCCTGTGATGGTCAACAGGAGATAAATGTAAGGCAGGAAAGGGAAAGGCTCTGGGGACTTTCCCCCCTCTGCCATTCAAGTCATTAGGGCAGTGCCTTCCTGGAGCCCTTTGCTTTCACAGGAGAGCCCAAAGCAGTAATGCTCAAGTTACCTTTTTCTGGCTACCCTTGCGGCTTCCATTTGCAGATTTCCCTCTTTTCTTGGCCAGAACAGTCCTTCTCGTTCCTTTTTCTTCATTAACTGACCTGCCCTGCCAAGTGCTGGACTTTTGTGGGCAATAAATGTTGAGGTCCCTGACAGCAGCCCACCCAGAATGTCTTCCTGAGAGCTTTGCTAAGACAAAGATGTTGCTCATATTACTGAGCTGGTGGTAAACACCACCTATGAATACTGCAAATTTCTTGTCAAGCTAGAGCTTTTACACTCATAGCTGCAAAGAAAGGGAGGCAATTAGCTTTGCAGAGTGCTTTTAGTGCCACAAGCTAAGCCAAACATATGCACACCCAGTCAGGTTTGAAGTCTTAGTGGATCATTAAGCTCAGCCATTAGAGCATCTAATACCGCTGGTTACGCAACAGAAAGGAATTGTTATTGTCGTTAGAATATTTCACCTGCAAAGACACTGGTTGGATCTCTTCCTCTGCCACGGTGTGAGTGCTGATGAGGTCTGCACCAGTGGCGGAAAACAACAGGCAAGGATTTTGGCAGTTTACAGGAAAGACCAAGGTTCAGAAGGTCTTCATGGGAAGCATCAAGCAAGTGAATAAATGCACATCCTCAGTTTCCACATCTGAATTCTGTCACATGAAATCACATATCTCTCCTGTGGATCCACCATCATTGCTGTCAGTCTTTAGTTAATTAATCTTTTAAAATAAATGTTTTGAAATTAATAATTTTGATGATCAATGAGGTGATGATGCTACTGAAAAATGCCAAGGCACCTGGAAGTGTCAGGATGTTTTAAAGCAGATTTTAAAACTTTACTAGAGCCTATTGGACAGGAAGAAACAGTCCAAAGACACAGCAGCTTAGAGAAACCCAACACATATATCCATCGGGAATGTTACACTCCATCCCAGTCTCATTTCATCTTACTCCTGAATAAATTTTTTGAGAATGGGGAAAAGGCATTAAAAAGTTTAAGGGTGGTTTGAGATAGCACAACACTAACAGACACAGGGACTGAACAGCACTCTTGAATACAAGTGCCATGCTTTCCTCATAATAATCTCTCTCAATCTGTGTTTAAGCACCATTAGACTGTGAAGATTTCATACCCTTCATGCCCACAGCAACCTGTATTAACAACCTAAGAACACATTTCATCCCAGTTGTACATAGACACTAAATAAAAATGCAAAAGGGAAGCACTTCAAGTAAATTGAAAAATAGTTTGGAGTGAGAACAGCCTAACTGCTGGGAATGAGAGCCAGGAACAAGAAGCACTTTCTCCTACAAGGGTTTTAGCTGGAAAGGCAGAAGCAGAGAGCATTCTTCCACTACGAATCATTTCAGCTCTAGTCTTTCAACCTTGACCGCAGTAGAAAGGCCAATGAAAGAAAAATCAAGCCAATCTATTTCTCCATTGGTAAATGACTTATTAATGTTATAGTGGAAATATCTGATATATTGTTTACAAAGCTCCAGCACTACAGATTAGAGTTTTTAAAAAAACAGTTTCGTTTTCTAAAAGAAGCACAGTTTTGTGGCATTTGGCCAATATTTTCAAGATTAGGTGCCTGATGGGAAGCACTTAATACCAGGGGCTGATTTCCAGAGTTGCTGATTGTCACACGAATCTCACCTGTATCTGTGGTTTGCTGTGCCTCTTGCCACTCCTGGAAATCAGACTGCTTACCTGTATATATCACCATTGAATGTAGGGCTCTGACCTAAGGCACGAGAGTCTGAAGGGGTTTTCTCACTACTTCATGCCTGAAAAATCCAAGGATGGGAACCAGGTGTACCTTTCTCCTCCACAGGTATGTTCATTCCCTGTCCTTGCTAGTTTTCTCCCCAGGATGCAGTTCTACAGTTAGTGAAATATAAAGAAGGAGCCACAAACCTACCAAGGGCTCCAGCCCTCCGAAATGCATGCCACATGACTGCTTGAATATTCAGAGCTGCTTTGCAAAAGCCAACAGTAATACAACCTAGTTAACAATGGAAGATACCAGCTGTGACTCGCAGACTCCAGGCCTCAGAGCTCTTGAACTCCATAAACCATTTAAATGAGCACATAAACATTTCCTTTATAGTTGCTGTATGTAGAAGCACTCCAGGTGTTCAGTGTATGCACACAACAACTGTGATGCCCTGTATCCATAATATCATCTCTGTTGTAGGCTACATTTATGCAGCTGCTCACAAAGTCTTCATTCCATTCAAAGGTTTTCCTCTATGACTGAATTCTGTTTTTCTTGAGTGTTCATAGTATATATTTATGATAATATATATCTCTCTCTGCATCTTTGCAGCCCCTTGACCTACTGCATTTTGTTCACCGTGATACAAATTATCAGCATTACTTCAGGTTGTTTTCCTCCTCCTTTTACTATGCTCTTCACAGCCTATCTTACCAGAGTGGCTCAAGCGAGCCAGTGCCTCCCAAGGAACACAACTAGGCCATGCAGACAAGTCAGTTCAGAGGAATCACTCTGCACAAACTCTTAAATTGACTGCAGCTAGTAGTTTCATACTGTAATGATGATTAACCTGCAGCTTCTTGTCTATGATCTGCCAGCACCTGCTTTCATTCTGTTCTCATACAGAAACGCAGCGCTTGGATGCTCAGAAATATCTGTTGCAATATACTGTTGGGATTTCATGCTACAGGAGCTGTCACTAGGTAAATATGAATTAAAATGATGGAGGCATAGAAAACATACTTGCAATATAGTTCTCAGTCAATTAAAGATTACCTTAACTAAGCAATTAACAAATGAGAAGGCCTTCATGAGACAGCTATCCCATACTTTCCCCCCTCTTGGGATTGCAATCTTTTTCAACATTGAGTACGTACGAGATGAATAGAATAGAATAGAATAGAACAGAAACTATTTAAGTTGGAAGGGACCTACAATGACCATCTAGTCCAATTGGGATGATATTAACTGGTTAGAACTTGTGTGGAGCATTGTGTCTTATTTATGTATATGTGAAGTTTTTTGTAAAGAAACAGATCCAGTTGAGGAAAGTTCAGTGCTGTTACAGTGGCCTAAGAGACTAGCTCAAAATTAATAAACACTTTGAAAAGATAAAATGATGGAAGTACAAAGCACTCTGTAAACATCTTTTAATCCTCAGATGTTCCTGTGCCAGTTTCCCCTCCCTGCTTTATAAACCAGGCTGTCCAAGGCCACACAACAAGTCAATAGCTAAGCCAAGACGGGCTTCTAATGCTTAAATTCCAGTTCTCAAGTCCCAGTGTTCCTCTCCTTTTTTATACTTCACCTTTCTTTCCACACTATGACTACTACTCAAATCTCTCTTTTTACTGAAGAATATGAGAAAAAGGTTATTGTAGCCTTTTGACACGTGTGGCTTGCAAGTCCAGTCCTGGGCTGCCAACATGCTTTGCAGAACCCAGAGCTTCACAGTTTTGCCGTCTCCACAGATCAAAGTAACTTTGATCCCAGCAGGCATCAGATGTTAGTTTCTATTGCCATATCCCATACTGGCATCTGAACTCACAAATTCTATACCCTTAGCCACAATTTTATTTTGTCCCTAGACGTGCTGGGAAACAAGCAATGGCAGGAGGAGCAGACTCCCAAGAACACAAGTAAGCAGTAAAACTAATAAAACTGCCAGACAGGCAACCAGCACTTCCCAGGTTGGAGATGTCTAGGCTCACAGTCGTGCTGTTATCTTCAAAGACAAGTGACTGGATTGTTTGTGTTCCTTCATCATAGCAACAGCTTCCTTTTCTCCCAGCCCAGCAATGGCATCTCCCATCCTCCTTGTCTACAGAACACATCCCTGCCTCTAGCATTCTGCTGGTGAAGAATTCTGCTTTCCTGATTGCCAGCCAAGACTGCTCAGATGTAAGTGAGAGTGATTCAAACTTTTGAATAAACAGTCTTAAGTTCCTGCATACCTGAAACTGAGCCAGATTCCTGCAGCAGCATTGCACACTAGAGCTAACTACCATCTCTAGATCCCAGACAGCATTTGAACTAAGCTCTCTTGAAAGAATGTCAATGTTGAGATACACCTTTAGTCCAAATAGTAGTGAACAACCTCCAACTTTGATTCTCTCATAACAGATAAGGCTGCACACTTCTTGTCTTTATAATATGGACTTTTTGTTTAATATACTTTGTCCTACTCCATGTATCAATAGCACATATTTTGATAAATGAAAAGCATTAACATGCTGCCTTTTGATGAATTACCTGGTTGTTTTACTAAATCATCTGTCTAGTTTCAGTTTAGCCTGTGTATTAAAGACTTCTTTAATTCTAACCACAGAAGTATAGAAATAAAGAGGATGATTGCTTTTGTTACACTTGGAGGCAATCACAAGCTCTATCAGGTCCCTAGCATATTTGCTGCATTTCCTTCCTCCACTGTTCTTTTTCCCTCTTTCCTCAATGTCTCTGTCTAAAATATACTTATTGCATATCTCAGATAGCCAGGTGAAATCTGTTTGCACTTCTCTTACAATCCCAAGCTACGAAAAACTTTTCAACATGTGCCTATGCCATAGGCGTGAGTAGGACGTGTTTTCTAGAGGAAACTCTTATAAAGGGCAGAAAATCCACTGTGCTTGGTGTGATTGTTGTTGCACGAGCACAACATGAGCAAACCACGAAGAGCCTGGGAACTCGGCGTGGCAAATGCAGGAGACTGGAATCGGGCATTCAGCCAGAGTTGGGCTTGTCCAAAGGTCTCTGAAAGACTTACAAGTGAAAGGCAATGCAAGGCAAGGCCAAGTATGCTGACACAAGCTTCTTAGGTGGTGTTTGCATTAGACAATCACAGAATAGTAGGGATTTTGGTTTATGTTTCAAAACGGGCTGTTCAGAGCTGAGAGTTTCAAAGGCCATCAGGGCTGGCTGTCAAAAGTCAGTAAAATGAAGAGTCAGTGTTATCACCAGAGGTGCAGGATCTTCTGCCGTTCTCCTGAAGATTTTGCCACCTCTAAAAATTCAGCACCTCTGTGGCACAGTAGTGTGGCAGTTGACTGAGTGAGGCATGAGAAGTGTGTTCGTGAGTCTGCTCAACTCCCAATAGATTGTGAGGTTTTTCAAAAATACTTTATGCTTCTTTTCCCCCTGTTTCCACTTCCCTGTGAGTAAAGTACTTGAAGATTAGTAAGTGCAGAAGACATTTATCTGAAGGGAGAGAATTAAGTTTTCAAAGACACTGTAGTGATCCTCTCTACAGGAACACAAACCAGACTTACACGTGAGTATCTACCTCATATGGAAAACTTATGCACCTACATCACTGCTGTAGCTTTATCAGCTCCTGGAGCTAAAGCAAAAGCAAAGTCTTTTGGACAGCATGAGATTTAATTTTTTTTTCTAAAAGTAGTGTATTTATTCTCAAATTATGTTGTTTATTATGTATAGGAGGTCACTTATTTCAAATGGAAAACTCTTCAGGAGTGGCAAGAGAGGGGAGTCACTTCCAGTGTGAATAATGAAGGAGCACTGGCAACTAGAAGCCCATTTAATAAAAAATAGGATCTTCACACAGTTTGAGATACCTTCCTCTCTTTTGCCGTTGAATAACTGACTCAAACAAGGGAATGCACTCACTATCACTGAAACTAAACTGAGGATTCATACGTGTATTAATACTTTATTCAGCTATGAGAAATGTTTAGCTATAAATTATTGAGAAAGTGTTGCTTTCTGACAAAGAAATTGGTCTTTTGTGTTTAGAGTTATATATATATGTGTTTATAGTCGTTACAATCCTAACAAATACCACCTGTATGCAGAAGAAGGAACTGAGATCCATTGCTGAAAACTTCATTTGTTGCTATCAATCTGCTGAAGAAGGTTGTTCTGAATGTGAAAGAAAATGTCATAAAATACCAGCAGTTTTGATGCCTGGGCTGGGCATAAGTACAGTTCTTCAAAAGATCATATCTGGACCTTGCAGAACGCAGATCTCAGGTGACCGTGAGGAGTTAAAAAATATCATCAGCAAATTTTCAGCATTCCTTGTAGCAGATATGTCTCAGGCTATGTCAAAATAATTCATACTCTTCCTAAAATAATACAGGACATATAACATCTAAATTTTATTTCAACTTTAGCATAGCCTTTTACCGTACTTACTAAAAGGCCAGATTTGCACTGAAGCCAGCCGAAATGCAAGATGTCATGCACATGTTGAGCAGTGCAGCATAAGACACCTGAGCTGTGTGAAAGGCACTGGTAGCCAAAACAAGGGTAAGAGGCACAGGTGGCAAAGGACCACAAGTACTCAAGTGTGCAGGGCCCTGCCTGCCCTAGAGAAACCACATCAATGGTCTACCAGCCCATCTGAAGTCCCTCTTTGGCCGTGCAAGAAAGAGCTTCCATCAGTTGTTGGGGAAGCAGGATTCACCACTATTCACCATGGGGTTTTAAAGGGGTAGAAAGTGATTAACGCTAGAAAGTGATTAGTCTTAGCATAAGCATACTCAGACACCAGCTGGATGCAGCCATCTGTATGCAGGCTGGCAACAGCTGCTTCCACAGCCTGGTCTGTCAGAGCGTGCAGAGAAGCTCGACAAATCAGGAGCGTATGCCGAAGTGCTTCTTTCCTTTGCTATTTCTCCACAGGGAGAAAGAAATTTATTGGACCTTGGAAGGGAAGGAGAGACACCAAATATCTCGTACTTTCAGCCTCTCAGCCTGCATGAGCCTTCCAAAAAAAAACAAAGACAAAGCAGAGGTTATAGAACAGGTTGAGCTGTAACAGAGGAAGGCATGAATTTGAGATGCCCTGGGTAACTCCTGGAAAGAGTTCTGTTGGCTCACATCCAACTCCCAGACAACTCAGATTACTGACCATGAGCTGGAGGACAGTTTTTGTTGTTCTTCTTCTCTCAAATTTATTCTTTAAGTCACAATCCTGAAAATCACATATATCAGGATGTAATAAGGACTCGACACCTCTTCAGGATCTCTCTTGTTGTACCCTCTTGCCATGGTTTAAACCCAGCTGGAAAGTAAACACCAGACAGCCACTCGTTCAGTCTTCTCCAGTGGGATGGGGGAGAGAATCAGAAGGGTAGAAGTGAGAAAACTCGTGGGCTGAGATAAAGACAGCTTAATATGTAAAGCAAAAGCCATGCGCGCAAGCAAAGCAAAATAAGGGGTTCATTCATCACTTCCCATTGGCGGACAGGTGCTCAGCCATCTCTAGGAAAGCAGGGCTCCACCACGCGTAACGGTTAGTTGGAAAGATGAACACCATCACTCCGGACGTCCCCCCCTTCCTTCTTCTTCCCCCAGCTTTATATGCTGAGCATGGCGTCATATGGCATGGGGTATCCCTTCTGTCAGTTGGAGTCAGGTGTCTCAGCTGTGTCCCCTCCCAATTTCTTGTGCACCCACATCCTACTCACTCCTGAGGAATCCTACTTCTACTCTGAGGAAATCACAACATTTGATTTTGGTTTCTAAAAGTGGATCAATTTAAATGAATCATTGAACACAGAGTCTTGTAGCCCTAACTTCATATCCATCCAAGTATCTCAAAAAGCTCTGTGGACTTTGGTCTCAATTGTATATTATCTAATATGTGTGAGAGTGAGTTTTATTCCTTGTCTCCAACAAGAGCTATGTGATTCTTCAATAATATGTCAAAAAAACTCACACTCTAGACGTGTTCTTTGCTCTCATACGTTTAACTAACACAGTAATATTATCCATGTAAATAAGTTATGTTCTCAAGTACACGGTATAAATCTTCCAGTAAGAACAGGTTAATAAGTTTTCCAAATAACCTTCCCCTTTTTGCTGGCACTTCAAAACCTTCTTGTGTTTTCAGGGATTTCAAAAAAAAGGTCATTGTCTCCTCCATCTCTTTGCTTCTGCAGATAAAGACTACCGGCATATACTTGCACATTGGGTGCATGTTTGCTATGAGAAGAAATGTTGTAGAAGTTCCTTACTTTCCTCTCAGAGAAGGTGTTGGAGGGCCAGCAGAGGCACCTAGAGCAACTGTGCAATCTCCACGCAGGAGGTATCCAAGACTTGACCAGAAGTAGCCTCTGCTGACACGGTGTAGTAGCATGACCTCATCTTTGCATGAGAGGTTGAACCAGGAAGTATCAGAGATCTCTTCCAAGTCTGTAAGAGTCACTATTTTTGCAGTATTAATTTCAGCTGTCCCTGAGGTATGCCCTTTACAGCTATGACAGGTGCCCATCACAGTGAAAGCCTCATGCAACAATCATGCTTAGAGATGAGGAAAAACTCATTCTTGCAGTCTAAAGACAGCAAGATAAGACATGACATGGAATGAACTCCTCCCTGCTTTCCAACTTCTGCTTGTAAAATGGATTTATTTCCCTGAAGGAGAAGAGTAAAAGTCTGGAAGTGAGCCGTAGACAAATTCTTCCTAGCCTCCTTCTGTCCTAACTTCCCAAGCAATTTTCTGAGAGGAAAAATGGTGAAATGCTTTCTCATCTAGCAAGTTCCTCTCATCATTTTCTCTAAGAAGTGCTCCTGCATGTACCCACAATGCCCCTTTCTCTCCTTTCAGGTGAAGATCCCAAATGTTCTAGATAATTATATGACAGAAAACAAGGCAGCAAATCATGATTCTGACAAGTGAGCAGGAGTACTCTTGTCTTCAGATGTTTCTCTGCCCTTGTTCAGAGGAGATGTGGCTGAGCGGACCCCACAAGGTGAGCACCGCCAGGCACTGCGAGGAGACCAGTTTGCTCTTAAACAAGCAAGATCATCTGTTTCAAACAGCACTTTCGTTTGTTAATTCTCCTCTGCAGTTTTTTTTTAATCAAGCTATTTTCAAAAGGTTTCTTTTGCTTTCTTTGACCATCACATTAAGCAAAATTCTTCACGTGAGAAAACTGTCTTACAGAGACCATGTTTTTCAAATGGGTAAACCCAAATTAAGCATTTAATTCACAGTGTGATATTGGAGAAAATCACTCTGTTTTCTGAAGAGTCACAGGAGCTTAACCATACATGACAAAAGAAATTTGTGGAACAGAGCTTTTTCTTTAAGTGATACATTTTCAGAATTTAGGCTCTGAAGTTTGGGTTTGTATTTTACCTTAAATTAAAAGAAATCTGAAATTCCGAATTTGTCCTGCTGTACCACACATTTTAGTAATCGCATGGTTTTTCTTTGTTAAAAGCTATCTATAATTAGATCTAAAATACCAACATTAATCCACAAAGCTCTCTGCAGGTGTTTAAAAAATACCACAAAGCATTATCCTGTATTAGTGTAAGCGCAGTTTTGCTGGCCATAGTAGAAGTTCTGGGTTGCATAAAAAGCTGCTGCCCCATGAATGCCACACGTGCAGCTGATCTAGTGGGGAGTTGCAGTGGTCAGAAATGGTGAGCCCTGCATGTGCTTTGGCCACTGCACCTGACAGCCAGGTAATTTAAACCTCTTGTTTTATTCCTCTTTTTCTACAGAGGAATCCTTACCTCTAGATTCATCAATCAGGGAGAAGCTTCAGTGATTGCAGTCCAACTCTTAGACTGAGTTCTCCGCTAAGATCAAAAGTATCTGGCTGATGCAAATTCATTTCCTTGAGGAATACAATTTCATTTGGCCAAATGGCATTTAAAAGTGTTGGGGGACCTTGAAGGGGCAGCAGCCGAATTCAGCAAGGCGCCTAAGCGCAGCCCCAGGAGCTGCACCAGGTTTGGGGAGCATGTGCCATGATGCCTACCCCACCACCCCGGCAGCGGCTGGTGACGGAGCTGGCAGGTGGGATTTGTGTGGTAGCACAGCTGCTTCCATCCATGTCCCAGTAAGTGAGCTCAGAGCCACGCTCAGAAGTGATTCAAGGTTTGCCTCCAGACCTCTCAGACACAGCCAACAGCAGGTATGGAAACACCCTCCCTCCCTCCCGACGAGTTTCTGGCGGCGGCAGCCCCCAGCAGAGGGGAGCGCAGACAGCAAGAGGCAGCATCCTAAGGAACTAAGTGCTAAAAATCAACATAAGCTACCAATTTACTCTTTTTTGAGGCAATGAAAAGACAACACCATGGCTTATTAATTTTAGAGGTGGATCTGAACTCAAACCTCTCATCACAGGAAGAGACCTCAATGAGGACATGCTGTCCAGCTACATAGCTGTAGCATTTAATAAATCCACGTGCACAAACATCTCTGGTTGTTACTTCAGGCTGGGATCTGCCTTTGCAGTTAAGACAGCACCTCTAACTCTTCCCTATCTGGAAGTTATCTTGGATTGAAAATATCTGAAAAATTAAAAATGCAGTCAGCAGAATAGTAACAAAAAAACATAAGAAAAGGGGAAGAAATAAAAATAAGAATTGTCCTTCTGCAATATCAAGGAAGGTCTTTGGAAGTATTTTTCTCGTTGAAGAAAGGGGAGAGATATAAGCAGTAAAGAAGGATGCTGATAGCAAATTTAGTACAGACCAGTGCCACAGAATGTTGCTGTCCTTCTCATCCTCCTCCCTTTTGCCTGACTCAACAAGGGCAGCTGCTAATCCTGCCATTTTTAGCACAATGCAAACCTTTCTCTGTTTGCTAATCCATCACCACATCAGCAGCATCAGCTGATGTGTGGTCCCTTTCTCCTACAACTGCAAACCCCAGTAGTCTCTGCCAGCATGCCTGATCCTGTATACATCTTTTGCCCAAAATCCCCAGTGCCATGAAAGGTTTGTGGGATGAACAAAATATAACCCCTTGAACGGTGCCTCGGGAGAATTTAGGCAGCCTGAGTTTTAGTTTGCTTTCTTTAAAAGGCAGTTTAGTCGAGTTTACAGCTCAGATTTACAGGACAAAGGGGGAGAAAAAGCCCTACTAACACAGTCATTAATCTCACTGTATCTCCATTTGTGTTCCTAGGGAGGGTCCTTTGCTTTATGATCCAGCAAAGGCTGGATGCTACAAGGCCATCTGAACTTGTGCCAAATTCAATAGAGACCCACAGCAGTGGAAAACAGTCATTTAATTCTACAATTAACTGAACTTCTACTATAAAAAGGACAGGGATATACCGTACAATTAAATCCACAATTTTGGTACTTTAGACGCCATATGAATTTGAGTCCGGCCAGATTTGTTATAATCAGTGGTAACACACAAAGCAGGAAAAGCTGTACAGTCTGGGAAAAACAGGACTTTGGTCTTTCTTTGGTCTTCATTCATCTTCAGGTTCTTTTGCACCATTTTGGTAATGTAGAGGGCTGAAAACTGATTACGCAAGAACACCTCAGTGAAACCGAAGAAGGTACACTTAACAGAAGCTACATGCAACAGTTCTAAAAAAAGGGCAGATCCTGTATTAATTAAAAAAAAAACCAAACCAACTATCCAGCCCTCTGCATCTGATGTGAGAAGATTTACATACAAGGCCTCACATCCATTTGTTTGGTCCTGAGAAGTTGTGGGACACCTTGAATTAGCTGTTATATGATAGATGGTGTAACATACAGCACATAATTCACTCACACCACAGTTTAAAAGCACCTGAATCTTGAAATCCTGTGTGATATCAATAACAGGTAAGAGGCATTTAACCTTTACAGAGAATGAAATATACATTTAGAATTAAATTTACTCTTATTCAGGAATAAAAGCCTCTGTCCTACATCCAGAATATGGATTGTTCCTACCTTACTCACCATGTTTTCCCCTGAGAAGGTAAGAAACTCTCCAGGCAGAAAATGTCTCCTCTTGCACTTGCAGACAGCTTGCTCAGAAGCAGCAGGACTAATGCTGCTGCTGTGCAAGGTCATGGGTTGTAGGCACATCCCTACACATGCACAAGGTAGTGCAAAGCAATCAGAACCTGCTCCTGCATCTTCTGCAACCCCTAGATAGTCTCAAAATTGGGACTCAAACTTTGCTACTGATGGGCATGCATCAGCTGGGAAGGCTGACTCATCTTCAGGGACAGCATACTGCGTATACTTGCAAGGTGCCTTGCACCATGGTGTGTACCAAAGTGGTTTTATTATTATTTTTAAAAAA
>Ga0065711_1038985_pt1 | contig 18233 bp, 6 predicted proteins | sample Hoacrofraction12_FD_59098 | JGI IMG/M metagenome (GOLD analysis project Ga0065711, IMG submission 59098) | Hoatzin crop microbial communities from Cojedes, Venezuela - Epithelial fraction 12 v2 (version 2) | ecosystem: Host-associated > Birds > Digestive system > Esophagus > Crop | place... | reverse complement strand
GAGCAACCTGATCTAGTTAGCGGTGTCCCTGTTCGCTGCAGGGGGGTTGGACTAGAAGACCTCTAGGGGTCCCTTCCGACCCAAAACTTTCTATGATTCTATGAACAGTTGCTATGGTATGGTCCTTTTGGTTCAAAATTTTGTTTACTTCAGTCGCGCTCATGGGTTTTTCTTCCTTATCTTGGATATTTTAGGGCTAGAGTCTGTCTTCCTTTTGGAATAACAGGGATCAGTATCACATGGAATGTGTTGTAATATTGTTGCTGTCCTCCTGTGTAATGTAGGGTCTTCTGATGATTAATCGTCTGTGCTATTGTTTTAATCAGAGCACACTCCTTCTTTTCTTGACAGAAACACATTCCTTAGTGTTTTACCACTGTCAGCTGTGTCCTTGGTTATCAATACAAACCATACCTTTAACCCTTTGCAGCACCATTTCTTCTGGTGCTTTCACACATGCATTTCTATTCATGCATTATTCATACCAATCTTCTTTTACAAATCTCTGCATTTCGAATTATTTGAATGGTAATTTAAGTGTATGTGGACAACTAGATGAGAAAATAGCGGAAAACAGAAGTCATATAGCTGTAAAATATGTAGAATAAATATCTTGGGCATTTATTTACTGAGAATGTGATAGTCATAACGCATTGCATGCCTCCGAACTTACCCAAAGATCATATAAATTCTACAGAAGAAATCACAAATAATTGCATTAATGTTTTGTTGACTTCTGCATTATAAAAGCCTAAACAAGAGAGAAAGATGCTTCTGTTTTAATGATCCATTGAGTCCCAAAACAAACCTTACAGGAGACTGGGCAAACTGCAAGATAGTTTTAGAGCTTTTAGCTAGGTTTTATAATAAACACAATGGGAGTTGGATGTAAAAAAGCTGCAAGCATTTCTTTTATTTTCTGTTATTCATGCATTCCTATTATATTGAGAATTTTACCCTTTAGTGTCATAAAATTAATATTCAGCTATATGCTCTTCATGCACCAATTAATCAGAGCTGGTTTTGAAACAGCCTACTACAAATCAAGACACAGGCTAAACTGAAATTACTGTAAAAATGTAAGTCATCGGATCATATTTACCCATGTAGTCTCTAACTCTGATGCATTTCTTTTTACGTTTCCACTCTTTCTGTAAGTGCCTATCAACATATATGTTTTATATCTGTCCATGCTTTTACTGTTCAATGTTAGGCTTCTTTTTCCAAAACTGTTTGCAAAGCAATTCAATCATTATATTCACCGACTTGAATAAATGATTTCTGGCATATATCTTCTTGAAGGAATAGAGGAGATTGACAGCAAACAGAGAAACTCAAGAAAATGGAACTATGATATCATAAATATTGGCATTCATCAGTGAGTAAATGTATAGCCTAATTCTTGTCAATTTTGTTTGTAGTCTGCTAGTGACCATCAGATCTTGTCATGCTAAATTTAGATACTCTGCAATAGGACTGCTTGAGCAAAGGAATTTTCTACAAACCCTCTTTTAATTGGAGAATTAACATGTGATTTTGACTGACTTAATATACTGAGACTTTGCAGAGTATTTCCCCACATCATATGTAAAGTTTTAGTGAAACAGCATAGGAGATTCAGACTTCATTCCGGTATTGATACTTTCTCCTTTGGAAAAAATTTAAACCTTGGCAGTTTGGTCAGCTGTACTGTTATTTCTGAGTAACTAAACTGTATTTTTTTCTCACAGAATTAATACAGAAGATGTATTCTGTCTTGGAGAGCATATGGTAAAATGTTTGCCAGACCTAAAGATACTTTTTTTTTATTTTGTAGAAAGACTTAATCTCAGAAAGAGGAGTAATGAATACCAGATCCCTACCATCTCTTCTTTCATTTTGTTATTAACCTCGTACCTGATCCTTACATTCTACTGTTAAGTATGCTTAGAAAAGAAATCTATATGACCACAGACATGAACAATTTATGTGCAGTTTGAATATACTACTCAAATCTATGAAAATTCAAACGGTGTACTTGCCACTGTTCTTAGAGCCTTGTTTCAGTATTTTTAAGATATTCTCACATTAAATAATTTCCCTTTAGAAGGAATGAGAGATATTGAGTTATAAAGAAGACACGCATGTTAATAAGTACATATGGCATGAGCCAGACCTGTATCATATTCATATACACCTGTAATGTTTGTTTTGAGACAGAGTGCAGAATGGTATTGATATACAGAATGCAACACTCAGAAAATCAGATTTTCGTTGACTTTTGAAGCTCAGAAACATTAACAACTATAGTAAAAAGGAGAGTGAAGTAGTATGATGTTTAAGCGTGTTTGGGGACAATGTATACATTACTGTACAGAATGTACATTACAACTGTATACTACTGTACAGAAAATAAAATTAAGTCAATATATAAGTTATTCCTACTTTACAAGTTTGGATATACCTGCCTATGGCCTACCCTTACAAAATTGCACTTATACAAACAAAACTCAAAACTCAGTCAGAACTCAAACAGATTAGTTGTGAATCTTGCTTAAAAATATTATTACTGACATTACCTCCTGGATTCTATTGGTGGTAAATGGTCCCTAACTCTTTAGTAGATTTGAAAACATTTCTGAGGATGGTAATGTTAATGCTGCAATCTGCTCTTTCTGGTCAATTCTCTCCTCTGTCAGATCTGTCCCTGAAGTCACTGAGCTGTACATACTATGTCTTTTTGCACTGTGGAGTTGAATATTGCTGAGCTATGCCAATCTACATAGTAGATAAAAGGATCAACAAAGATAGATTGCAGACTTCGGAACTTGAAAACAATGGATTAAAACATTTTTCAAAGTTATTTCCAGTAGGACTGAGGTCTTGCCTGTTTCTCCACTGAACCACAACAGTCCAGGGGGAGTACTAATAATTTGTGTCATCTCCAGAAGGACCATGTGGCTGTATTTCACAAAGTTAATGCTAGAGTGTTCATTGGTGTGCCTAAAAAGTGACAAGCTAATGGTGCCCTCATTCTATAATGCTGTCTAATTCTCCCTCTAATCATCCTACTGCAATTCCAGGAGTTAAGAGATGGTTTTTTTTCAAGCCATGATAAATGACATGAAAAGAATTGATCAGATTAGTTGAGAGTTTTAGAATTTACTTGCTGAGGTTCGGCATTTTCCTTGCAGTTTAATCTGAACCTTGCAACTATGTAATCATTTGCACCCATCTACATGAATATTTAATTCAATTGATGTCACTAACTTGAACAGCATTTATCGCTTAAAGCAGAATCACATTCAATACCGGGTTAAAAATGTATGCTGAATAGGAATTAGCACCTCAGTGAAGTTAAAAGTATCTGATGAAAAATGAGGCTTTCACAACCTGTGGCCAGGAAATACTTTAAAGAGAACAGAATATTCCTAACCTCTAAAATAGACTGTATGAAAACTGTAAAGTGATTACTAAGGGCCAATCCTTAAAAATTTGTTTGATATCGTTGGTGATCTTTTGTGTGGTAAAATATGGGTATTACTCTTGCAATCATGTTAGGGTTAGAGATGTGGCAAGTGAGACTATGATGAAGTTTATCTTTCATAAATTATATAGAGATCTAAGTCTACTAAAACTGAATTAATAATGGTTTCTTGAAAGTTCAGTTGATTCACTCATGTTTGTTTCTTAATCTAGTAGTAGTCTTTAGATTTACATAGATACGAATCCTTCGAAGCTCACTTTTCTAGTAATCACAAGAACATCACATGCTAGTTAAAAGTCTTTGGCTTATTATAGAGTTTACAGCACACAGAATTGTTTCTAGTTTTAGTTCCACCTACAGAAAATGAAGCAATTTAGAATAGTGAACTAACTAAAGTGTATTCATTTGCTTTCTAACTCAGACTGTTAACCTGAGTTTGTGATTGTACCACTAGAACCAGTATTTTCTTGTTTCATTGCCCTATATTCGATATTTTGTTTGAATGCCTTCAAAACCTTCAAAAAGTATTTGCTATTTACTACTTACCACCCCTACTTCATAACCCATGATATCAGGAATTTCCCAAAACTGTTTTTCTACTTTTATCTACTGCTGCCTTTAGCATTTTATTTTAGGTTATTGTGTTATTACAAACTGAGATGTCTCAGCTTAAATTATTGATTGATAATGTGAATTTGCATTAAATGCTAATAATAGCATTTAGTGTATAGTTGTGAATTGTTCTGATATCTATTTCTGAAGTATATTTATTATTCATGACTTCACGCAGGAGTTTAAATAAATATTTTTTATGAACTCTGCAATTTGACAGTTTTTCTATTCTTGGGATGTGATGGACCATCTCAGTCACTTAGTGCTACTTCTGTTTTCTGGTGGGTTATTTGAAATGTTTTATAGAGCATAATTCCAAAGAACAGACTATCTTATCGGTACACAAACCCCCCTAGTTGCATATGAATATGGAATTCATATAGAGACTAGCCATTCTTCTCAAATTTATGCAAGCAAAAATCTATGTTTGTGAAAATTTTCAAACAGCAAATAGCAAGGAATGTAGCTAAACAGCTTTAGAACAGAATTTAAGAGAGTAAGTGTAGGTGTTGGGTTTGTTTATTAAACCAGGTCTAGTTTTGATTTTGCTTGTAGTATAGGAAATCATCATTAACATGTTAGAAAACATTAGTGAAACTAGTCTGAAGAGTACATTTTCAGCTAACCTGTACCTGTGGGACCACTTGAGGTCTTGCTGAGATCCATTAGCATTGACAAAGGAACGATGGAAGGAATGATGCCTGGAGTACGTTTTATTAAACTTGTCAAGTTGCATTTCTATCATTCCAATTTCTAAAGCTAAAAGCAGGACTAAGTAAAATGCCATGAGAGGTGTTTGCCCTATCCGTAGGCATCAAGAAAGATTCCTGGAACAGGATCTGAGGGTCCGTCTGTGGGTTGGGGAGGCAAGTTCAGAGTTCCTACTGCAGAGGTGGGAGAGTGAGAGTCGAGCAGTCAGCATGAGGGAGCTCACAGACAGGACGAACAGGGTTTATATAACTTCATCCATATGCAAAAAGTCCAGTCAGTTGCCAGAGCTGTGCCAGCATGCCACCCACTCAAGTAATGTCTTTATTATTCATTGAAAGATGCCGCAGTTTTCTTTTGGTGTTGCAGAGCCTATGTTAACAGGGGATAAATATTACAGAAGGTGGTTATAGAGTTTTTATGTAATAAAGCATGTTCCTATTGAGAACCTGACTTTTTGTCAGGGAGAAAAGAGGGATGGTTGTTCGCTAATGGCAGTGAGCTGTGCCCTCACCCACGGGGCGCAGTCCCATGGGATCTGCACCCAGTGGGCAGAACCAGGTACTGGTAACATGCTCCATTGAGCACCCCAGACAGGCCCCTGAGAGGTGACTCTGCTCCAGGGTCCGTTGAGGGAGCCCAGCCAAGAGCACAAGGAGATTTGGTCAGAGATAGGAATGGAGACAAGGCTGTAGCATAGGTTCATAGTCTATGCAGGAGGCAGGGCTGAAGATAAGACTGGAAAAAAGCTGCTATGTATGTCTGAGAGGTCCATCCAGGAGACGAACTACCTACAGTGTAGGTCCAGCATCCATTCAGTAGTTAGGACCAGAGGCAGGGCCAGAGACTGGCATGGCAGTGGTGTTGCTGGCGTAGGGACTGATGGCCCCAGGCTAAGCTTAAATTGGAGTCCTGGGCCGTGGGCAGGGTGGGGAGAGGCCTGGGGAGATGCTGGGCATGAACAGCAAGGCCCTTTGGTGTCCTCAGAGCCATGACACCTCTGGTTTTTATCTGTTATTATAATTTTGTCATATGTCAGTGCAATGTGGTAAGTAGGTACAGATTTATGTATTATTATTTTCTGAGATTTTTGATGTTCTAGGAAGAAAATAGGTGAGGGGTAGTTCAGTGTTATTTTTTAGTAAAGAACTTCAAGTTATGTTTGCTCCCATTTAAACCTACTTTTTTCCAGTACCGATTTAGAGTACCATCTTTACAATGAGCTGCTGGTTAATGTTGAAGAGCTAATGCACATAGCAGATATTGTCCTGTATTTAATCTATAAAAATGTTGAAGTTAAGTTAGGGCTACCTCAAATAGCTAAATCAAACCTAGACTCAACTCTAGACAAATCTCAGGGGGTAATTTAATCTCAGATAAGTAATTTAATTTTAAAGTGAACATTTTTTACCTCTTTTAAAAGGCTTGAAAGGGAAAGTGGGAGAATAAGTAAAAGGAAAAAGGCAGATGTGAAACAAAACAAAAGATTGTTGTAGTTGCAGATGAAGGATGACAAGAGAGCAAAGGGTCATAACTTAGAAGGAGAATAAGTAGAAGTGAGATAAATAGGTGTTGTGGTTTTGCCTCAATTTGCAACAAAAGAACCAGCAGTTACTCTCTCACTCCCTCCCCCTCCCCGGTGGGATGGGGGGGAGAATCAGAAGGAAAAGCAAAAAACTCATGGGTTGGGATGAGAACAGTTTAATAGAATGGCAAAGGGAGAAGAAGACAACAATCAGTAACACTGGTAAAAAGCATATACAACATGCAGTGTTCTCACCACCTGATGCTCAGCTTGCTCCTGAGTAGCCAGCTCTCCGCTTAAATATTGGGCATGACATCCCGTGGTATAGAACATCCCGTTTGATTGGCTGTTTGGGTCAGCCCAATTAGCTTGTGAAAATTAACTCTGTTCCAGCTGAATCCAGGACAATAGGGAGTGTAGAAAAGGAATTATAACATGAAGCTAGAAAGAAGAGGAAGGAGAGAAGGGAATTCAGCTAATCAGCTGTTCAAAGGAGGAGGTCACTCTAAAATCTGATGCATCAGGGGCAAGGGAACCTCTAAGCCCAACTAGGCAAAAGAAAACATAAGACAAAGTGCCACGCTGTCTCAGGCTGAATCTGATTTGTAAAATGACCCCAGGAGAAATCCTTAGCCTTCCATCATATATACCTTCAAGATTCATGATTTCAAAGATATGATAGTTTACTGCAGTGTCAATATAGGCGTCGCATTTCCACAGCTCTCCACAAGACCTTGCAGCAGTTACCAAATCTATGAAATTATGGTTACCATTTACTTAACAGCTGTATTTAACTTCTTGAGGTATCTCTGTGCAGTGAGTGTTCTGTCAAACCTTTTTTGAACAGTTTCTTCAAATATTTCTGTTACCCAGTTCTGCTTGTTTGCTAGTCCAGTGTTGCTTAGGACAGAGCTGTACAAAGATTTGTTCAAATACGGAATTACATAAATTTGTTTTTATGTAGCCAGGAATTATAGCATAAAGGGTTGGGCTTGCACAGTATTTTTAGCAAGACTGTGTAGTATACATTTTTTTATATATGCACTCAGTATACTAGTTTTTAACAGTAGTCTAAAATTTTTACTGAATTAAATATTTTGATTGGTCATGGTGTCACGTAAATTTCCAAGTTTTTTTACTTGCTAGACGAAAACAGTGAAAATGATTACTCATAGGTGATGAGTGTAGTGTTACTATTATGCTCTAAAAGTTCCTGAGGCAAGCACAGAAATTGCTCTAAAAACTAACTCATTTTTTCAGAAAATGTTAGTAACTCTCATTGAAGCCAGAATAAGGATGGACACATTTATCCTTTGGACGTGGATATGATTCCGGAAGAAATGTCACTGCATGTCCATCATATTCTTATGCTCTTCTGTAGGCAAATAATGGTAGCCACTGTGAATGAAGCTGGTGAATGGCTGAAGCTAGATGAAGCTGTGGTGTGATCCAATGCAGTTGATCCTGTGGTCTCACGGTGAAACATCTATCTGTTCTCCACTAATTCTTGCAGTTCAGTAGGATGCATCGTGTATTTCTGTTCTGTAGGCCAAGGATATAAATCTGACTGAAGTTGTGGCTACTACAATGCTAGATAATATAGTTTGATTGATTCTTTCCTTTAGAAAGAAATTATACCCCAAAATTTATTCATTTAAAATACACAATCAGAATGTAGATAGACTAACTATATCTCAAGCAATCTTGCTGTATGGTGATACATGTTGCCATATACTGTACATATAATGCTCAGCATCATAGTGATGACAGTCTTGAATAGCACAAGGTGCCCTGAGTCCCAGTCCAGTGGCTGTGCTCTAGAAAACGGATGTTTTGATTTTCTGGTAAGGTCTGTCCCTTATTCACTGAACAGGATGGGTTCTGAAAGAAACTAAATCAAAGTTGCCAAAGCAATCAGCTGAACATGTAAAAATATCCTAACTTTGAAGTGTCTATAATAAATATAAGTTTCATGATGGAGTGTAGTACTTCAACTGAGCTGTTCCTGGGTAAATAATACATCAACAGTCAGAAACACAAGCTCATAGAAAGGCGAGTGGGGTTCACAAAGTACAGTTCACTGTTGACAAATCATCTGTCAAGTAAAATGAATTGTCTTTTCTGACTTTGTAGTTATTATAGACACAGTTATTGTACTTACACAGTGGTAATGTAGAGTTATAATAAATACTGGTGTAAAAATCAGAAAAGAACTGTGAGGATGATTTTCCTAGTCAACGAGGGTTGTTCTATTAGGTTACTTTAGCTGTGGTCTGAGAATTATTTTTTGCGCTCTGAGCCACACATAAGAAATTGAATGTAACCTTTAGATTATAGATATGAGATAGTGTTATTTAAATTCAAGCTGTTTCTGTTGATTTTGTTTTGTTTCTGTATATGTCGTGAAAAATGTCTCTAAAAGCACTTTCAGGAAAATATTCAGCATCACCAAACATGATCATCCAAAGTGACATCATCATCAAAAGACCTAGGCTGCTGAACAGAAGTTACTGATTTTATGTAAGGTATCCAGGTTTTTCAGAGTGTCACCATTTTGAGTAACTGAATAATATAACTGAAATGCATAAGATAAAGCAGAATCTTGCATACACTTCTTGGAACCTACTATACTTCTCCCATAATAAACTTACTTTCATTATAATGGTCTGCTACGGTAGGCTTAATTTTTCTCATACAACATCCTGTTCCTAGCTATTCTTAGCTCCTCTCCAGGAATACATGTTGTTAGTTTATTTTATTCACTAGAACACCCAGTCACGCTAACTCTGCTGTAGCACAAGTTTTGTTGCAATGTCAAGAGATAACTTTTTTATCTGGCTGAAATCTTAAATACAAAGAGGAAAATGATATCCCATTTAAGTGTTGGTCAAGGCTGAAAGCTTTAATTAAAAAAAAAGGTTTACAGTAGTTATTCAAGCATCAATTTCTTCCTCAGCTCTGCTAAACTGGCTGCCACCTTACTTAAAAGATTCATCCTTTCATATATCCTTCGTATAGTCTCTACTCAGAAATGTCTTGGTCAGTAGCTACTAAAATTCTCCAGGTTTTGATTCCTTAACACGAGAAGTGTTTAACGATGTTTGACGGGTATTGACCTACCTAAGGAAATGGTTTATAATTATAAATGATGACTGGAGGAGCACATCCTCTACAAATAACCACTGCATTTCTTTGTTTTCCTCATTCAAAAAATAAAGAAAGAAAAATCCACATTGTTAACAGTAGAGACAATAAAACAGAGGAGACCTTAAATTCCTTTGCATTTAGAGCAAATCTGCCTTACAACATGTTTCAAATCATGTGCTCTCTGATATCACAGATTCAGTCAATTCCAAACCCCACAGTAAAGATATTCTGAGTCTCACTGGGAATGAGACATCTTGTAGAAATTATCGTATAGCATACCAGATGGCATCTTTCTTGCAGACATCACTTCAATGTGCTTCCTCTATTGCCTTGGAGAAGAAAGAACCAAATATTGCTTTCCCTGTAAGAGACTTATGCGCTGGTTTTCCCATGCGGGAATAGGTACATCTTTCTTTGATTGTGGCATCTCAGAAGGATTATCATGGGATTTATGTTCTTTGAAATCATCGGAAAGCACAGTAGTATGTAAATGCTTTGCAGGTGAGACCATCTCATACAGGCTAAATGACATTTTTCAATGTCAGGACCAGCTTTAGACATAGGCAAAATAGGCCTTGCCTGCAGCAGTACACTGGTGGGGCTGGCACTGCGTCATAGACTAGCAAAATGAAGAGACAGCCTTCTAGTCTCAAACCAATAGCACCTGCTCCAGATTCCACTTGCACTGGCTCAGAAAAGCTGTCCTAGCAGCCCCACTAAGACAAGTCTCCTGGACTGACAAAAGAACAAGTAGATCTAAAGAGCTGCACGTTCCCATAATGAAAGACTTAACCCTAATCCCCACATTCCTGGCCCTGCTCTGTGCCTTCCTTTGCCTTTGCCTTACTACTACTACCTTTTGCAGGGGGAGCAGGGAAAAAATGCCTTGCAGATAACAGGATACTCTGGCAATGAGACGATAGTCAGGGATGAGGACAAGGCAACAAGCTGACTGTGTTTCTCCTGATTTTCTTTCCCCTTGCTGAGCAACCTTATGTTGTGCTGATGGGGTCAGACATGTAGTTACACTGGCAGGGGACAGAGTTGGAGGAGAGTGCGCAGTGGGACCAGCTCTGCTATAATCATGCAGTGCTGGGGCCATGGAGATAGTTCAACACAGTACCAACAGCTACATGAGGAAATGTGTCTGGGGAGCTACTCAAAAACTGAATTTTGCCTACACTGTTGCTAGGCATTGAGCCAAGCACTTCTCATCACTGGCAGCATAACTTCCATGCTGTTTATAGCAAGGTAAAGAAGAAGCAGTTTAGCCACAAAACTGGTGTACTGACTATTGGCTGTGCCTTATTCTGGGCAGAACACTTTTGTTGATGGGGGACATGAGCTGCAGATACATTTGTGTCTATGCATGTACAGGAAATACAGGAGTCAATCATGCATGATCCTTTCAAAGGGTGGGATTATGCTTCAATAGATCTCTTTCTGATACCGTTTTTTTCTGCTTATGGGAGAAAGAAGACGACAAAGGAATCCTTTTTGAAGGAATTAATGATTTATCAGTCAACTAAGAAAGCTTCAGCAAAGATATAGTTCTCATCTTGTTTAGGATAGTTTTGATTTCAATTTGTTCTCTGAAGAGCTTTCCTAGCCTTTCAAACTTTCTCACCTAAGGGAGGTCCACAACATAGCCTACTCTCCTCGTTACAGCCTTGCTACTGATGGGGCACAACCCTTAAGGGATTATGCTTCATCTGTTTATAGATGTTAATTCACAGTAGAAAAAAACTCTACAAAACAGGGAATGTATTAGGGAAATAGGTAAGATATAGACAGGTGTGAACAAATACATTTGTATCTCCATGAGACGTAGATTCCTATAAATTTGGTGTATCTACTTTCTCTGAAAGAAAACGAATTATCCCTTAATGTGTTTGAAGTATGTTTAGCTGTTTGTGCACGCTGTACTTTTACCAAAAATATATGCTCTATATTGCATATATTCACATGCTATTGTTACTAAATACTTGAGAACACTCCTCAAAGTTTCTTCAGCAATTAGAGATTTACCAGCACCTGATGAGTCTTCAGTACTTTTTTGAGAGATGTAATGAATCTTTCATACTTCATGTAGCAATGTATCAAATTAGTAATGAGACGTGGAGTAATGTAAGATCTCATAACAGGCCTGTTTTAGGCAACGTTCCAACCTCCTGAAAGATCTTCTGTGGCTCAACTAAAATTATTCTGCAAAATTATTATGGACTTCAGTTTCCATGAGATGTTCCATACATCCAAACAGCCATATCAGGGTGAAAGACCATCCAGATTTAGTTCAAGGACTAGTCAGGTTGGAGTCGACATTCTTATAATATTGTTAATTTTAATTATCCAGCTAAGTTCAGAGTCTGCTCTGCAACTGCTTAGGCAGCCTCTGCATGTCACTTGTGGAGACTTTGTATTATAGCGTGTCGGTCAGACTGTAGGTCTGGATTCCTAATAAACAGTTTTCTGCCATAGTATCATCAATCCCAAATGATGCCCTTGACAGATGTCTGTAATTTCCTTATGCCTGAAATTAAATTCCTCCTTAGAGTAGGTCACTGCTTGAGATTCACAGTGGACAAGAAAAAAAAAGAAAAGTAATAAATATGTTCAGTAAATGAAGTTCTACTGGACAAGATTCTTTTTAGAATTGTACTCTGAATACACACATATTCTACCTTTTTTGCTAAGTCCTTTGATCCTCTTATGCAAAACAAAAGTTTAGTAAACATTCGTCTCAGAGTAAAGGTGTAAAATGTTTCCATCTAGAGAGAAACTGTCTCAAAAATGGAGCACCGTTGTAAAATACATCATGAGATATTTGGCTTCTTGTGCAGAAAATGAACTTTGCTCTTTGCTTTCATTTTACATTCATCATCTTTCATTAAGTTTTCTCCAGTTATAGTTGATAAAGTATACAGCCTTTCTAGAAATCATGCAGATCTTGTATGTCTGCCTGCATTCATTCACATATTTGTAAGAAAAGGATGTAAATTTGGAATTTTATTTAGTAAAAATATTCTTTTAACTATTCATTTGAAATGGTGACCTTTTCGAGTTGAATGATTAAATGTTGGCATGAAGGTTTTCTGGTGTCTTACAATATTTTACGGTTGAAGAAATCATGCAGAAAATCTAATTACTTTGACTAAAATTGTTGTGCTGTTTATGTCTTTTGCTGTACTACAGGAGAGAAACTGTGAAATGTATTCATTATCGATTCATTAAAGGTTTTTGCTATTATATAAGCAGAAAGGCAGACCACTTGTATTAAAAGGGGAAAGGTGAAGGCATAGTAAACCATGCTATAGGCTATGGTTTATGTATTGCATTTCTTAATGTCTTGTGAAACGTAAAAATCTACAACAAATAGATATGTAAAGCGTAACTGATATGAAGATTCTATTCAGATTTAAATGCTCTAGGTTGCTTTTGAGTCTTGCTATTTTCTGCATTTGTTTTGACTGCTCTCATCATTCAAGATTGACGCTTCGATGGGTGTGTAGGAGGAAGCAGCAGCAGCAGGCTTACAGCTTGCAGACAAAAAAAAAATCTGCCTTATCTGATGGCTATTATTGAAAATGCGAGGTGTAGCCTAGGCTGGGTAATGAAGGGGAGAGAGCGAGGGGGAGCAAGAAGCATGGAGCTGCATACTGATGAGTGTAGGAGTACTTGATAAAAAGAATTCTTGCTGCTGGCAGTGCATTGCTCATTGTGGAGTATTCCAACAATCACGTAGAACAGAGAACAGTTTAGCTGACAGCTTGATATGCTTTTTTTTTTTTTTCTTCCTACTGTATGACGTACTGGTCTGTAGTAAAGATTAATAACTAAGAAATGTAGAGCTAGGAGCAGATCTTACGCTATATACTGCCCTGTAAACTATGTTTTACTTCTGACTTTTCTGCTTGCTGAAAACATTAATCTGTCAAGCTGGCGGGCTCCTTTGATACCAACTTTCCCAGGAACACGATGTGGCAATGCCACCTCTCAGCCCAGGACTACCGCTATTATCCAGTGGATGGTTATTCCTTGCTTAAACGCCTCCCTCTTCACCCTCCTACAGGACCCCGATGCCCTGTCCAGACAGTGGGACAATGGTTGGAAAATATTGGGCTACCTCAGTATGAAAACCACTTGCTGGCTAATGGATTTGACAATGTGCAATTTATGGTAAGAAATCTTCTGTGCATAGCTGTGTATATACACTGTAGCTGCCTTTTTTATCTGTCTCTTCTGTGCTCATAAAAACCTTAGAGCTATTCTGCATTGCACTAAGAAGATCTGTTTAGTGTTTCACTTCTGCATGTCTAGCTAAATTAATGTATAAACTGTCCTTGTATAAACTTCCAAATTGTACGTGTTACAAAATATTCTAGCCAGAAATATGGTAAAAGAAAAACTGACTATTAAGGTTCTCTCTCCCCCTCATCAGTCTTCAGATTAAAAAAGAAAAATGCACAGTTCTTTTAATCCATTGCAGGATTTTCACAGTATGTAAAAGCTGTGAACACCCCTGTCTGCAATACACCACATTATTATTTTTATTTAAATATTAATATGATTGTAATAATAGTTAAATAATGTGCAATGCCAGTCTTGCATTGAGAGGTGTTTTAATACCAGAAAATTATTTATAGAAGTGTGCTCTCTCTGTGAGTGATTCTGCATGCCTCAGTTAAATGTTTTTGCATCTCAGATAATCAGGCTGTGGGATTCACTTGTTGAAACTCATGTCCTGTGTGGAAAAGTAATGCATTGCTTTTAATGGTTCAGTTTTGATGTTTTAACTCTAGGCATTTATCAGGAACATATGAATGAAATAAAATTTCATGTACTTCGGAATTTACAGTATTACCATGTGGTGTAAAGTAACATAGACCTGTCATGCACAAACTTCCAGCTGAAATTAATATTGACAGTAAAGAGAGAAGCTTACTTGTAAGGTTGTTATATTATCACTTTTCTGCATGCTTTAATATTCCTATTATTTGAACCTCTTGCAAAAATCCTGACCATATGTTCTCACTTTTCAATAACTTACAGCAGGCAGATAAGAAACAGAAGTGGAATGGCATGAATATTATGACCATAAAATCATCACATGAATTGGTTTTTTCCAATTTAATTTCTTTTGCCAACATCATTATATGCCTATGGATTACTGATCAGAAAATTAAGACACAGATCTCTGCCGTTTCCACATTATAATAATGTAGAGGTATCTTACTGTTTTTACATGGCTGCCATGTGATCTTTTGCTTATATCAGTAAAAATCATCAGAATCTTTACCTTTAAATATTCTTGAAAACAAAGCAGCAAGGGTGTGCTGTCAGCCCAGCAATGTGAAAAAAAAAAAATCCAAAAGCGTTTCAAGCTACAGTTTCCCAAAATGTAACCACGTATTGTTATATATATGTTGTAGCATTAGTTACATAAGTAGATGATTGTTTGTCTTGAAGAGATTACGGAGGGAAATTGTTCACAAGAGGCTGTAGGTGGCATAACAAATGCAGAGAGGGACACCTACCACAGGTAGATGACGAGCACCGGAGAAGCCAAAGAAACTGCCCTGAAGGGCTTTCCAGTCATCCCCTGGCTCTGGAGGGGCCTGAACCACGTTGTGGGAGAATCTATAAGGCTTTCATTTCCTACGTCTCTTATTAGTATAATTAAGTAAACATAAAAATTATATACAAGATTCTATTATTCAATACGCAAATCAAACTTTTCAGGTATCAGGCAGATAAAGTTATGCCTGCATACTTGTGTGTTAGCTAATGTTTTCCGGTCATTTTAATTTAAGCCTTTTTCTGAAGTGTTTTTTTTTTAAATATGTATCGCAGCTAAAATACATAGTTACTCTTAATATTAATTGGGGTAGCATGCATGTGTGAAGAGAAGATTAGACTCTTAAATCCAATGATAAGCAAAAAGCTGGAAAATTGCCTAGTAATAAAAAATATATAATTTCAATAACTTAATAATTCCTAATCTATTGATTTCACACTGTTCATCACGCTGTTACATATTTCAGTTTTTGTTTGTACCAGAAATTGAATAGTTCCCATATTTTATTGGAAATTAAAATGATCAGAAATCACCAATTTCTTTATATATTGTTCTTTCGAATGTATCAGCATTATGTGAGGAAAGCCTCTACTGAAAATTTAAATGAGTGTTTTTTAAAATGTTTTCCATTCTAGACAAAATGTTAATGAGAAAATTAAACTTGGAAAGTGTATAGGAAAATGAGAGAAGAAAGACCTGCTATGCTAAGAGAAAAATTCCGATTACTCCAAACTTAAATGTGTTGTAGTCTTCCTTAATATGAGAGAACCCATTTACATATTAACCTATATTTCATAAGCTTGTTAAATTAACTGTTTCAGGCAGGTTAGCTACCTTGCATAGAACAACTCTTATACTTCAATGCAGTAAAAATCAGTTAGACATATTTGTTCTTTATTCTGTACTGTAATCCTGCTTTTGTTTTTCTGGAAGCACATTCTGACCTGCATTTATTCATTCTGTTGCCTAAGCAACAACCATCACACTCCTATTAAGTATGATTTAGTAGTACAGGTCTTACTAGATGTTCAGAACAGAAGAGATATCTGAACATATCTGAGATATCTATATCATTGATATGATATATCAATATCAATGATATAGTTAATGTCCATGGAATAACATACATCTGAGTAGAAAATATATCCTATTTGTACTACTCGCAACAGCAAAATTCTATTAATTAAATTAGCATTCTAATAACAAGGTGTTTTTCAGATAACAAGATTTTATGGCTAATCATTCATTAGATCATAGATATTAACTCTGTGTTTAGTCCCCCTTGGGCATTAGGAAAGTTGTTCACTAGACTGTGCTTAGAGTTAGGAAGATTTGTTTATGTTAGCTGAAGTGTGTGGACATTATAGTAAGAAACAGCCTGTTTCCTATTAACTTTACAGTATGAATATTTTTTCCATAGTTCATCAATATATATGTTTTTAAAATAGGTTGAAACATAGTATTAAAAAATTAGTTCTTATAGTACTTTATTCCTACTTACAACATATTTACACACACAGCAAGTGCAATTCCTACCTACTATTAGTGTCATGCGGGAATGACACTTGCATAATAGTAGGCCCAAGGCAGGTTCAGTCCTAAGACTTGATTCATGTGTGCTTGTAGGGGTAGAGTCATACTTGAATACGTGTGTGTGTGTATATATATATGCAGTCATTATTAACTTCGACAAATTGTTGTGTAATAGGCTGCAGTGTGTTTCAGGTGTAAAAATTTGTAGTGACTTTGTGCAGAGATACTCTATATTTGAAGATGCAGCTGATACTGCAGTTTCATAGTCAAAGCTATTTTGCAGTTAAACTAATTCTGAAGTGCAAGAAAACAATTAGATCAAATGTAAATTGCAGTATATGAACTGCATATAAACAATAAGAAAACTTAATGAATTCGTGAACACCTTTTGATGCATACGTCCCACAGATATCCCTGGGACAAGCTATAATCTTCATGCAGACTTTCAGGCCTGCAGAACTCAAACATACAAACATGCGAGGTCACTGGATCCTTGCATGAAGCTTTCTGCAACTCTGGAGCTTCATCAAAGACTCCATTCTGGATTCACAGAAATAAAAGCAGTTCAATCAAATCACTGCCCAGTAGGGACTAGTTCTGACTAAGGACTGCGTATGACTATCTATTTATAGGTTGTTCTAATAGTTTACGGTATTCTGAAATTTTATCACTTGCTTAATATTGCAGTTTGATGAAGATAATACCTCTTAAAAAGATTTATAAAACACTGTATGAAAGAGACAGGGACCAGGCAACCAAAATGTGTTAACAAAAAAATATGAAGCATTTTATTATATTTTTGGACATTCTAAAATATTATTTACTAGTAACAGTTAATAACCTGAAGTGGCATTAGACACTAGACTTTTCATTGCTGCTGTGAACTTACAGGCATGCACCTCTACCCCTTCAAGTACTTAAATGGCTTGCAATGTCTGACAAACTAATTATTGCCTAAATATTTTTTAAAATTATCTTTTTCACTGTTGGGAAACTGAGGCATAGAGTGACTGCAGGATGAAATTTAAAACTGGTTATACATTTGAGATAAGAGGCACTAGTTCTTAACATAGCTACTAACAAAATGCTTAGCAGATTGACTCAGTTGCTTAAACTTAGATATCTAGTACCAACTGAGATACTGTAGAGAATCCAGGAGATCCAGACAGGGCTGACAGATATTGCTGAGGACCAGAGACCACCAGACCCTTCATGATTCCAGGTAGGATACCACTGAGAATCTCTAGAGTTCTGATGCTTATGCAGCTGAAATGAATCTTAAATGTTGTAGGTCACACAGAGCTTGTGACGTGTATGAACTGAATATAGATGTCCTGAGTTTCCACCTAGTTTCCTAGTTCTGTGAACTTACCTACATAAGTATTTACCTGGTTTCACAGTGCTAGGCATGGACTACCTTCTCAGTTCCCCTTAGCTGCCTGTTTTGGATTTAGTTTTGAGTTAAGTTTTGACTTTTCTTTCTCCCTTTCTCTCTTGCTTTCTTTCTTTGTTTCTTTCATTTTATACTAGGTCTGGAGGTTTATTAGTCAGCTGAATTTTATCTGGAGACTCTGCTCTCTCAGGTGTCATTCCTGGGATTTGCTGTCCTGGAATACCCAGTAACTCTTCTTGCCTTTAATCTCTCTGGAGTATCTTAAACTCTGTAT
>Ga0065711_1006131_pt1 | contig 18233 bp, 8 predicted proteins | sample Hoacrofraction12_FD_59098 | JGI IMG/M metagenome (GOLD analysis project Ga0065711, IMG submission 59098) | Hoatzin crop microbial communities from Cojedes, Venezuela - Epithelial fraction 12 v2 (version 2) | ecosystem: Host-associated > Birds > Digestive system > Esophagus > Crop | place... | reverse complement strand
CCGGGGCGGCAGAGCGGTCTGATCCCCGCGACTCGGCGCGCTGGGGGCAGCCGGCGGGGGAGGCTCCGCGGGGCGGCCTTTCCCTCGGTGCCGCAGGTGCCCTCGGGCGGCGGTCGCGTTGGTCTCCGTGCCGGGCCGCTGTTGGGAGAGCTCAGGTCTTGTTCATTCTTGTTTTCGATAGTCATCCCGGGCGGGAGGGTGCCGGCTGGCCTCGGGAGCGTCGGGCGGGAGGCTGGCGGCGGCTGTCTCCCGGCAGGATGGTTTCTGTACGCCTGCCCACGTCGGGTAGCTTTTGTCGCCCGCCGTGGCTGCCCTGGCAGCCAAACCGTGGTTGCCCGAAGTTCGGGAGCGTCCCCGCAGCACCTCCCGCGCGCTCTCCGCCCGTTAACTCGCCGCGAACCGGGCTCCTCGCAGCCGCTTGCCCGGGCGGCCTGGCCGTGCCGAGAGCGGCGCGGTGACATGTGCGGGCGTTGCGCAATGAACGCTTGACGACGAGACACGCAGGACCAGTTCGGATCCATTAGCTGCAGCGGCATGTCCGTGCTCGCGCTGGGTGAGCTCATTCGCAGGATTCACTCAGGGTTCATCACTGACACTTCAGAAGATTGCGCTGTCTTTCCCTTTTTGTTAACTCACGTTAGTTTCTGTCTGACAGATCCCGCCATCGCCATGTTTGCCGTTTTGGTACTGCTGTGTCAGCTGCCCGTGATGGTGTCGGCATTTCCTCACTGCGCCGGGAGGTTAGGGGACTTGAAGCAACCCGCATGGGAAGATGGTAACTTACTTTTAACGTGATTTTATGCTTTCCAAAAGCAAACTGTATCTAACTTTGCTTCCACTGAGAAATCTTTTTATGTATGTAAATAGTTTGGGGTTTGGTGGTTTTTTTTGCTTCATTTAAAAAATTAAGCCGTTTTATGCCTAATTTTAGAATATTTGAGTATCTTTCGCTGAAATGAATGCTAACTGACTTGGATGTTGATAGTATTTAGGAGATCCAGTAGTAAGCACAGATTGGGACAACTGAGCTTTCTCTAGGTCTGTAGGATTATTCTCACTGATACAACCAGAACCCTCTAAGTAACATCAAAGTTCTAGAAGCTTGGTATTTGTATTAAGACAGTACTGCTTTGGTATTGTTTGAGCACATCACAGTTTTACTTGTATATCTAAAATTGCTTTCTATTTGAAAGAGTTTATTTGCTTGTTTTATGAGATTGATATTTTTTCTCAAATCCAGATCCCCTTACAGCACCCTGAAAGATAAATATAGTGCTGCTATTTCAGTTCTTCATTTGGGGGGAGTGAAGTGGAGAGGAACTGAGGTAGAAACAAATGAAGTTCCCCAAAAGGACTCTAGCAGTACGATACTAAGCCGTGTGATGCTTACAATTTAAGCATCAGGCTTTCAAAAAGGAATTTGTGACCTAGCTGTCCAGTCTCCTCAGTGGGTAAGGAGTGCTGAAACCTTAAGACAGACTGTAAAAACTCATCACATTGAGCAGGAGGCTCCTTCAGGGCAGTATGTCGAGCAGAAAACATGGCTAGCAGAAAAATGCTTGAGACAGGTTATTCATTAAAATCCATATTGCTCTGGGGCATAAAACGCCCAGCTGCCAGGCTGCCTCTCCCCTGTGAGTTCACGGCATAGAACCCTCTCCTGACAATAGGCCCAGATCACTCCTTCAAAGAGCTGGAAAGAGAGCGGCCCAACTCTTTATCCAATGATTTAGCAAGTAGAACAGTTGCTGAGAGTATGGGGCACCTCCGTGGGGAGGCTACCCCTTCAGCATTCTCTGAACATCTTTTACCAGCAGAGTTACTTTATTCAGCACATTGTGTGGATGCATTTTTAATTAAATGCTAGGTATCCTAAAACTGGATTTACTGTTTTGTTGAACCATGGCCTAAGGACTGCAGGACTGCATTCAGTTCCCTTGTGTATAGGAGAGCATTCAAATCCATCTGCTTCATTCTCCAAATACTATGTATCTCTTAATCACCAGGTTGTAGGTAATTCTGAGCTGGAGTTAGGTGCACTTTGACTATGTCCTACAAAAAAAAAAAAGTGCGGATAAATGGATTAAGACTCTTTGAAAGAAAAAAGAAGCATGTATCACTGGGAATTAGAGGTCCTAGGCTCCAGGCAGCTTGCCTATGCATTCCACATTAATTAAAATGCATCAATTATCTAAGTTAATTGAGACGTATAGCTATTACTACTTGCATGGTAAGGAAGGAAACACTGCCGAGCAAAACTGAAGATCTGTTTCACAAGACTGAAGCTATTCTCGCGATTTGCACTCAACCAAGATATTGATAATATTTTTTCCATGTAACTCTCTTCCCTTTCCACTTGTGAGCTTGGGTTTTTTTTCTGGATGGAGTCCTTCCCTCTGGTTACTTTTAGATATGGCATAAATGTTTTAAGCTTAAATTTTCTTGCAATTACTTTAGAATAACAGATTTCCCTTCCTACACAAATGTGCGCGCACATGTGTGGCTCCTTCAATATATACTATAATATTATATAAATCATTTAAATATATACTGTATTATTCCTTCAATATACTATAATATTAAAGACATAAACAACCAATGCAAGTTACACTGCAGTTTTCTTAGTTTTCAGAGAGCAACCCATTTTGAGATACCATTGCAAGATCTAACAGTAACTATTAGGATAAAAATTCCTGAATGATGTGATCATCTTGCCAAACAAGCTAACAAGAACATAGAGCTAATTTGTAGCTGAATAATGTTGTTCTGAGTCTCATCTCCTTTTTTAGCTGTCTGGCTTGGTATTAAACAAAGCTGTTTCTGCATTATGCTTGCAAAAATAATCCTCTAGTCATTTTGCTTAACCAAATAGTCTGAATTTCTTGGAGAACAGATTAGGCTTTCACTAAAAAACAAGCCAGAAAACTAATTCTGTCTTATGAAGGTTTTTTGTTTTTTTTTGTTTTTTTTTTAAAGAAGCTGTAGCAAGAGCAGGCTAAAACTTGACTATGGAAAGTGCCTGGTGAGAAGATGCATTCCTGTATTCCAAAGCCTTCTATAATTTCATTAACTCTTCCAGAATCTCACCTCACAACTTCCTCCATGAGGCCTCACAGAGCCTGTAATCGGCACAAAAGAAAAGAATTAAAAGTGCCTGTTGTCAGTAAAACTCCTGTCATGGACTTATTTAAAACAAAGAAATTTGGCAATGTGCCAGCTTACTGCTACAATTATGAAAAAAGAACAAATGTAGAATGACTAGACTCTGCTGCCATGATTTAAAATCCAAATCCCTTAAACAAAATTTGGAACTCACAGATACCAGAATATTGATAAATGTATATTGAGGATTCTTTAGAAGACAGAGATTTTTTTTCTTCTTTTCTCCTCTCACACCCTTCCTCCAGTAGGTCAGTGTCTTGCTGGGTTTGGATCTGCCTGAATTTCTGCTTATGTAACTATTACTTTGTTCTTAAGAGCTCCAGTAAAAAACTGATGCCTGCATCCCAGAAGGGATAACACCAAAACTTGAACAACAGCTGCCATGAGAATCAGATTATCTTGGTCAGTGTAAGGAATAGCTGAAATGCTTTATGAGAAAGGAAAATGTGTTTATTTTATATTGCATAGTTAGAAAAGTTAGCAGCAAAGACAAAATTTTCAGAGTAGACCTTGATGTGTCTTTCTCCTGTGTGTAGCTGGGAGATGCTAGGGTAAGAAGGGGTCTCAATGTGCTCCTTTAAGCTATTAACCATTCTTTAAAAATACCAATGTAGCTTTCCTAACTTGCTTTAAATCAACTTGATTTTTTTTTATTAGTATTCACCTCAGAAAAGGAGGCCAATTTATTTATTGGACGACATCTTCTGAATAACAGATTTGATTTTGAAGCATTCACAGCGGATAACCTTGAAAGAGAATGCCTTGAAGAGCTGTGCACCTATGAAGAAGCAAGAGAAGTATTTGAAGACCCTGATAAAACGGTAGCTGCTCAAACTGAATTTAATATACTGAAGGAGGTTATTGACTAAATCTAAATACTGTAGCCCTTCTGAAAACAGCACTTAAGTTGATTGCTTACTGTAAAAGTAGAGGCCCCAATGAGATGGGGTTATTGCTCTAGATACAGAGGGAATACACAATAGTACATTTAAGACAATGTACTATTGTCTTAAAGACTTTAGATAAGGGCTCCAATTCCACAAACAAATATAAATGAAACTTCAGAAGTACTGCTTGTGGATATACCTATATGTGTTTTCAGAATCTCATTTTTATTTTTTAGTAACTTCTCAGCATTCAGTTTGAACGTGTTCCACATGCTTTATATATTAATTGGCTTATTGTGTCCTTGTGTCTTGCCAAAGCATTTTAGAAGAGACGAATACAGAGCAAATCTGCAGTTCAGCTATTGCTGTGTACTCCTATAGCATTATGTTCTAAATTACTACCTATGTACAGCTTGGAAGAAACCTGGCATAAAAAAAGAGAAAAATACGCAAGAAACCTTTCAGCCCAATAGTGATGATTGTCTGCAGACTGACTCTCGGTGCATGCAGCAAGAATCTCTTCATGATTCTAGGTGTGCTCTGCACTAACCTGCAGAAAGAGCAAGGAATACACTTCTGTTCTGAAGGCGGAAATGTTAGTTTGCCATTACTAGCATTTTCCTAAGAAAAAGGTGAAAGCGTTAAATTGGAATCTTAATGGAGTCTTTTGCTGGGTAGCAAAAGTGGAAATTATAGCTGAACACATGTAATGCACGACAGTCATGCAACATAAAGGTTTTTCTATTAAATGAATCCCATTATTTTTCCTAGCTGATACAAATTCACATACTCTTCATGCAAATGTCTGATTCTTAAGAACTTGACTTTGCCTCATTAATACTCTTTTGTAGGTATTTACAAAGATTAATTGTAAGCATTTTTTATGTTTAAAAAAATATAGAAGATATACTAACTTCTGCTGTAATCAGGCAGAAATATGAGGTAACACTGGACAGTTAAATGCACTTTTTCACCAGCTGGCATTTTCGTCTTTATGAAATTGTATTTTTTATGCAAACTTGAATGTATGAGAAAAATACGGTGGGATAAGCAAGTACAAATCCTTCAGCGGGAGTTGCTTCTGTACCATATTAAAAAAAATTGTCAATAGGCCTGCCAATTATGTAGCTCATATAAATCTGATCCTTTGTTTTTATAGATGGATTTTTGGAAAGACTATTCAATTAAAGGCCCTAAAATAAAAATAGGTAAGTTATCTTTATATTCTTTCATTATATTGCAATATTTTGTTTGTTATAATAGTACATTCTTAAAAATACACCATGCATTCAGTTTGCAAAATCAGAGTTGATCTTTTTACTGAAATTCACTGTGATCTGTGTGAGTATATTGCATTATCTGATAGAATAAAACATACTCAGTGATGCTTCTTACAGTGGGATCCATTATAAGTCTGTAGGTATAAACAGTATTAATTTTGTTGTCCATTTCTTTATTACACAACCAGTAAACTTTTCCGTGTTGTGTCGTGTGTGTGTCCCGTCCTGTCCTGTCCCCCCCCCATTAACAACAGTCTGATTCAGGTTCAGAGTAGTCTTATGCCAGACATTTCATCAAATAATGGTCAGTATGACTTGAGGAAAGATCTACAGCCTGATCCAAGGTCACAAGTACATGAAGTAATATTTAGAAGGCATTACAAGACAGACATCTCAATAGTTTTATGTACAGAAAAGGGAGTATCTACTCACTTTTGCTTTACACTGAATGTGAATGATACTCTTGGGTTGTGTTGCACAGGTATGGCTTCTCACCCCAAGCTAGCCTTTTGTGGAAAGGAACAGCCTTACAGCACAGCAAAATTAGTATTTCATAGTGGATATTGTATACTATGTAGATGGAAGGAACACATAATGAAAATAACCAATGTTTTATCTTCAGGTGATGAGACACTACAAAAGGTTAACGTTACAGGACTTCTCATCAGTCTAGTTGCTGCTGGAGTACTGTTAGTTATAATTGCACTGCTTATCTTCTACTGCTGCAAAAGTAGATGCAAATCAAGGCAACCACAAAGGTAAGGACTTTGACTGCTTAAAAAAAACAAAACACCAAAACAAACTCTTGCTTAAGAGTGGAATTTAAAAATCACTCCAGGTTGGTCTAACTGTATTCTCAGAGAATGCAATGGGAGTTCTGTTTCCTGGAAGCAAAGTTAGGTGAACACTAGCAGTAGTTATGCTGAAGTTAATTAGTAACACAAAAACATAAAATAACACTTGCATGGCTGACGTACCTTTGGGGTTTTTTTACGTGTGTTCTTGGCTCCAAAATATTCTTACTAAAAAGATGGAATCATTTTAATAGGCCGGGGCCTGCAATGGAAAGCCTAATGTGTTCTGTTCACTCTTTAGGGTGTATTGCTCTTCATGGCATGTAGTCTACCTCAGATGTGAAATGGAGGAGGTTGAAGGAAATGCTTCTCTGCCCATTCTCTAGCCCTGCTCGTTCCTTTTTCCTAAACTTGAAAGGCATACAAGGGGATTCTGTGCTTCCTCTTCCCTGCAAATTTTACATTACTGAGCTATTCTTACTCTGTGTTTTGGAGAGAATATTTGGCTTCCAGTCTTTATGATCACTGAAGGCAAGTGGTTTTTGGTGGTGTTTTTTTTGTGGTGTTTGGTTTTTTGCTGGTTTTCTTGTTTTGTTTTTGGTGGGGTTTTTTTGTTTGTTTGTTTATTTTTAACAACTAAGACTTCATATTCTTTCTTCCCTGCCACTTACAATGCTGTTAACTTTGTTTAGGTACTTGAATTATGTAAGAAGACATAGTTCATCAAGCATCTTCAGAAGGCATGAAGAATTTTCTTTAACTCCACTTCCTCCCAGAACTGAGGACTCAGGACTACCAACTTACGACCAAGCAGTTACTTCACACGGACAACATGATGTGCCACCGCCCCCTTATCCAGGGCCCCCAAAAAGGGCACGGGTGTTAAAAAAGTCTATGTCACTTCCTGCCCCATAGTCACAAACCCCCTGGAGTGAGGGAGGATTACTGAAACATAACATACTTTTTTAAAAAGTGTGTGCTACCTTGCATATTGCAAGACAGTTTCCAAAAATGTGAAAGATCTTTAGCACAACTAGGAACAAGTGAAAATCCCATTTGGGAAAAGAGGTGAACTGCTGCAAAGGCTGCAGGACTATTCTTCGCACAAGGTTATAATGCTAAGAAGAGGGAATGCATAAAGAGTACATCTTGTAGTGCCACCCCCTGCCATATGCACTTTGAGCCATCCCATCAGACTATTGATGTTTCATTAATAGTTTCATCTATTTTTTCTTTAGAAGGAACAGTGTTTTAATTGATTTTATTGACACTAACCTTTTCTTGTGGGTATTGATACTTTAAACCACCATAAGAAGTCTACTTTGTTATTTGAGAAAGTCACTTCATTGCTGTGTGAATTTTCTATTCATTCTAGTAATAGATTTGAGTATGAAAATTGTTTCCTGATTTGATCTTTCAAATGTGTATCTAGTACTGCTTCTGGATTACACTGGCTTGTTTTAGACATTGCTGGTTAACACACTACGCAATTTGTTGTATTTCTGTGATTATAACTTTGGATGAAAAGGAACCATTCGTTAATTGCATGGCACATTACCCATTCAGACAAAGTGTGCTTTGATCAAACGGTTTTGATACTCGCTTTGACCTGGTATTTAGTGCTGAACAAGTAGAGTACTGTGGGTCAGGGAATGTTAAGCAAATAGCTATCTATTTGTCCCTTGTTAAAAAAGTACCCAGTTTCCACAGATAATGTTTCTCTTGCAGTTTAAAGATTTAAATGTTGAAAAAGACATTTAGCTCCTGGAATCAAAAGGCCGAACTACCCCACAGAAGGACTTTGCATAAGTATGTACTGCCCTACTGGGATGATAAAAATGATACCTTTAAGGAAAATGAAACATCATATTAGATAAATAACCGGTATGCACAGAGCAGTAGTCAAGAATTTCAGGGAGTCACTCGACAACTGTATCAACACAGTTTCTGTATCTCCAGTTGTATCCACCCTTAATTTTACATCTTATTAAAATATCAACCCCCAGCATTATATGGCCTACAGATCTTGCTGACCAAGTCACAAATCAACATTGCTGTCCCTTTATCTCCTAGTCAAATGGCACTGGAGTGGGAAACACTTCCCACAGCAAGCCATATTAGAGGGCCTCCCAGGCAACATGTTGGGCTGGTGTTTTCTTGCATACAGTAACTATATAGCTGGACACATGCAATGAAGTTTTTTAAGGATTCCCTCCCCCCCCAGTTTGACCAATGGTGACAGCAGCAAATGGTATTTTAATTTGGTGCCTAAAATGCACTTTATATTATAAAGGTTGAATATATTTAACATTTCACTGATTTTATGGTTTTTAACATGCCAGAATTTACAGTGCTATTGAGTGAGATGCAGAGGATTGTTATGAGATTTTTAATCTGTAAATGCTTTTATAAAGAAGAAAATGCTCCAAATCTTGAAATGCAAAGAAGGTGTATTGAAAATGCTACAAGAAGGAGGTTCTGCCCTTTGAAAAATACATACAACCCAGCTGGTATCAGGGGACATCGGACTGTGTTCTTACTCCTAAAGCTTCAGCATCAGATTTGGCTTTCAACAAGTCACAAATCTCTTTCTTTGCAGCATCTTTCTTGGTGAGAGATGGGGGAATCCGCTTGTTGAGATAGCTTCAATTCACTTTTGCCCTACTTGTAAAAGCATTTTGAAGTTCTTGGAGGTTACTGTTCTGTAAGGCTGAAATAAGTGAATTGTGCGAGATCACTGTTGATAACCAAAATGCAGAGTTACGATGAAGCTATGGAATTAGAAGCTTGCAAAAACATTTCTCTCATATTTCCTTTTTATTTAGCTAACAATTTTAAAATTTGTTCATGAGCTTCAAAGCACACTTTTCTCTAGATTTTCCTTGGGATTTAAAAATTAACAGGACCGACACGAGCACTTTCAAGGAGAGGGATTTCATAGGCCTTGTAAGAGTTCAGAGGTTCTTTAATGTTACTACAGTGATGTATGCGTCTGGCAAAGTCATGTTTTAAATAAACTACAGAAATTGTACAGAAACCTATTTAATCACTTGAAATTTGATTCTTATACTATTCCTACAAATAATTTGCAAATGATTCCATGAAATGCAAGCAAAAATCTTGATCTTTGTATTAATAAAAAAAACTTAAGATGGTGTAACTGTTAAACAGCAATGCTGTAGCTCTTTGGGCAGCAGACTCCACCTTCCCCAGGGTGTAACAGTTCAAATTTACTCAAAGAATCTGCACTTTAGACCCTGAAGATACTCAAAATATGCAGTAACTGATATTCAAATACTGGTTGCATGTAACATGGCAATGTGCAACACACATTCTGATCATTATAAATAAGAAGCAAAGTTTAAAATTTAGTTGAACATAACATCAACTTCCCTCTCCTTGTAAAGGGAGAAAATTCCTTTTAATGGCAGTTGTTCGGGTTGAGCTTGGTTTTTTTCTTTCATACATTGACTCCTGGCCCAAAACACTCTTACCTTGTGTCTTGCCTCCTTTTAGAACTTCTGATTCATCAGGGTTTGCAGAAGGAAAAAAATCAAGGAGGAGTCAACTGTGGTGACTTGTGAATTCAGAAGTGTTGCCAGATTTCCAAATTTTACATGCAGTTTCCTTTGAAAATGCAGTTGCTATTAGAAAATAGAAAACAGCAAATACAAGTGTCCTTAGGTGGGAGGAGAAGGAAGAGGTAGTTTGGAGGAGCAAAGCAGCAGCATGTGTACAGATGTAAATCATCAGTGTTTCTGACTTCCGGACTTTCTTTCAAGGGCAGTGGATTTTAAGTGAATTAACAGAGATCTACTATGACAGTTGAAAACAGAAGTGTCTAAACAAAACACTGGGAAAAATTACGTAGTACTTAAATTCTGTTTCTCTCAGAACAGGTTTAAACATGTCACGCTAAATGCTGCTAGCTACCGCCTTGAAAATTTTCCAAAAAACTTCTGTGTTGCGCTTTCAGCATCGTACAAGCTTACAGCGTACTACTTTTTAGAAATCGGGACAGTTTATTAGTTAGAGCAAATAACTAAGGGTCAGAAAAGAGGTCTCTGGCTCTGTTAACTGAAAAATAAATCACTTAACCGGTCTTTTGCTTCAGTGAAATAAGAAAGCCTGCTACTTGATTTATCAAATCCTCTGATGAATACTATTATAAGCATTATGTATGTCTAATTTTTTGAGTTTTTTTGTTGGGGTTTTTGTGAATTCATTAGAAGAGAAAAACGAAAGTGTCACATGGATGTGCACTTCCTCACCACAGTTCGTGAAAATGTGAGTCATGAAGCATTCGATTCTGGTCCTATCAGTGTCCATGGCAAGCTTTTTATTGGCTTCAGCTGAACTGGGATTGGCACCAAAAATAAAGTAACTGATCACTTCAGGTAATAAAAAGTATAATGCTCTGCCAGATTATTTACCACAATGCTGTTGCCAAACCCGATTTAGAGTATTCTATTGTTGTAATGATGCCTACTTACATAAACTAGAATGTTTGAGGCTGATCTGCCCTTAAAAAACGTATTTGAAATTTAGAAAGCATAGTGAAATGCCCTGTCTTTCCTCAGATTACCAGCTGTGAATAAGCTGCATTATTACCTGTAGGTTATTAGCAACACTGGTTTATTACTTTGATCAACAGTACAGGTTCATTTAAAGCTTTTTAAAAAAAAACAAAAAACAAACCAACAAACTTTTCTATCCACAGTCTCACCTGCCACCAGTATTATTGCTGCTGTCCTCACCTGTTGCAGGTGGTGTAGAGAAAAAGAAGGAAACCCCAGGCTTAAAAGCCATCTTTCAAGCACTGCAAGCTTGCTCTTTCGATACTGTAAATGTCTTTCAATTAATTTCTAGCATATGCAAATTGATCATTTACCATTTCCACAATAAAGAACTTGCATGCATTTTCCTCTCAAAAATTTTAAGCACATACCCTGCTCTTTATTCAGGTGGTAACTTTTGACTGTTTTCAGTCATTTCCGAACTGTGCAAACAGTTCTTGTTACTTAATCTTATGAATGTATTTCCTTCTAGTCTTCTGACAGAACCTTTTGAATGCACTTTGTCAGGGGTTATATTTTAATTCTAACTTTAATGTTAAGTGCTGTCATTTTGTTGGGGGAGGGGTAGCAATATTTTAAACTCTGCTAGTCTCTATATTATTTTGTAAAACAATTTCCAAATTAATATTTATGCAGGAAGATCATAGCAAGAGGAAATGCTAATGCAGCCTATGATAAGAAGTTAGAAAACCTCTGATAAACGCTGCCTTTTTTTTTTTTTAAATGAAATTAGTAACAGCATGCACTCTTCTTCATGCCTTATAGCACCTATCGACAGGGAAAAAGGGTCATGGTTTGTTTTAACACTGGCAATTTCTGCTCTGGACAGAAGCTTCCTACTTCACTGCTCTAGTTCACTTAAGCATCTGAGGTTCTGAACTGTGAACTGCAGTCACTGAAGTCTTCAAGACAAACAAGCCAACTGAACCACATGTTGTACCCTTCCATCTTCCTTGGCTGTCACCAGACTTTTGGTGAGATTTAACACAATAACGTAGCCAAAAAATACTCACTTTCTTAGGGTTAGTGAAGTGAGCAAGGTCACTCCAGTGAGGACCAGAACAGGCATGCAAAAGCAATGTGGGAAGCAGGACTTCCTCATTTGGTAATGGCAATTTCAATCTGAAGTGAAGGTACACATTGTGCAATGCGAAAGCTCATTAAAACTTCTAATTTAAACTTCTGCAGAGAGGCAGGAGGGACAGACGAGAGCAGCTAGATAAAGCTAATATGGTAGCACAGCAAATTACACTAAATTAAGTCACTCTTGTTTTGCTCACTGGAAGACACATCAGATCTATGTTTTTTCTCCCAACCACACGAGTTGAGAAGGCTGGTTAAAACTCCCCAAAGAATACCAGAATCTCCTCCTATATTTGAACATTCAGTGAAGCTTTTTAATCAGTCAACTGAACTGAGACTTGGAATACAGCTGCTGCAGTATAGATGCTTCATTCTCATTAGAAGTCTTGGGAAAAGAAGATCTCAGTTCTCTGGAAAATGTATTTTATGTCATCTGTTTACTATACTATGACATTAGCTATACAGTTCCCAGCTACAAAAAAGTACCTACTGGATTTCGTAACTTCTGAAAATTATGTGAAAGTTGAACAAATTTACAGCATTCTGACACTTTTTAAAAAAAGCTAGCCAAAACTCAGATTAATAAAATTTCCCATCTAACTTTTAATCTCTGTGTCTGTTTAATAGAAAGCCAGCCCCATTCACTTTGAAATGTCAGAAAGAAGTACTGCAAAACTGCCCTGCCCAATTTGGCAAAATACTGAAATGTCAGCAAAAGACTAGCTCCAGCTGGGAACAGCGGGTCCTTTGATGTACCAACAAGGGAAGCAATAGCACTTCCATTACTGTTTAAACTACAATTTAGTTTGCTGTTGAACCCTGTGGGAGCAACCTCCCCAAGTTTTCAGCAGGTGGACACCATTCCTCTATTTTACCATACAATGTTATCTTTTACATAACTCTACAATGGCAACTACACTCATTGCTTATATGGAAAATAACAGAACATTATCAAGTTTATTTTGGCTGTTTCTGATGCAGTAGCTTTTGTCCATGTTGAAAATACACATAACTACATTAACTGCTTTTGCTTTACATTTACATTTCCGTATCCTTCTGTTCTTTTTCCTTTTCTTATTGTTCTACCTATGATTTGCTATTGACCTTTTTTGCTTCTCTGATTCCTGCTTCTGTGTCTATTCATAACCTGCTATTGCATGCACTCCCCTGTTTGCCGCTTAGTTTTTTTTTTTTCTTTCCCGGACATGGTTCCCAAGTACTTGGTCCCTTCCCACTCTCTGAAAACCACTCTTCTTGCGCAGCTCCCCTAATCTCTTCATAGTGATACAAGGCCTTTAGCTCCTCCTTTCCCTCCTGCTTTCAGAGCCCTCGGGGCCCTTTGCACAGCACCTAGACTACAGAAACACCGAAACCAAAGGGGCCACCAGACGCATGCACCTCGTTGCCTACATTCTGGGAGCCTCTAGAAGCTTTAAAGGCAGCAGCTAGACTTCAAAGGATCAGGAAAAATATTTCAGTTTAGAAGTTGGTACACTTTAACACAAGTTTTGAAAAGGCCTTATAACAGGTTTTAAATTTCTGATGCAGTGCCTATGTCATTTAGGAAACAGGAAACACCTGTGATCGCTCAAGTTGTTCAAGCAGCTTCAGTTTTTCTCTAAAGATCAGCAACTCCTAAGTGCTGAATACTTGACCATCCAGTACGTAATGTTAAATACCCAGCATAGATAAGATACAAAGGAAAATACCTAGCAAGAGTAAAAATAAAATTCCCTGTTAAAACTATGAATTTGTTGAAAAGCAAAAGTTTTATTTTAGTTTTCTTTTTCCTATGTGTCATTGCACATTTCTTCCACTTACTTTATACCAGTTCTAGTGCTTAGTAGATCCCTTCGTAAATCAACCAGCAAAAACACAGACAGCTTTCTCATGAGTGGGTGAGTTGAATCCACACAAGTGCTGGTGGGGTGCCTTAGAAGGTGTGGGACCACATGACCAGGAGCAGGACTTGGAAAACGAAGGCAATAAGGACATCCCTCTCATTGGTGCAGTGAGTCTTCTACCACCTCAGTCATCTCGTCATGTCAGCAGAAGTACCATGGTTTGGTAGATCAACTTTGGTTCCATAGAATGAACTCTTGAAGATTTTGCTTCATTTGTTTGTATGTATACTTAAGCTTTTTATCAAACAAATGCACAGGCTAGTATATGTAAGGAAATGCCAAGAAAGAGTATTTGCTGAGGCTCCGCAATCAAACATGTTCTTTGAAATGCAGCACTTTCTTCCATATTTACACATTTCTTAACAAATACCTTTATGTTTAAAGAGGCCATGTACCAAATTAAATGCAAAATCTCATCTGTTAAGCAATCGCAATTTTCTGCTTTGCTCAGAATCACATTTACAACACAAAAAACCAATCAGTGATTAATAATAGGCCTAACCAAGACTCATGTTATTAGTGCATAATATCTGATCCACTTACCCACTGCTGCTCATGGAAGACACCACAGCCTGGCAGCAACGTACAGAGCCTGCGAAGGTGCTGCATCCACAATCTGCAAGTGGATGCCTACCACCAGGCTTCAACAGAGAAAGACGCTGCAGAAATTCTGCTTTGCGCTCTTTTTGGAATTTGTTAGTAAATCAGACCCAGCTCAGCTTTGGCCTGAACTTCTTCAAACTTCATCTGCTCAGACATATTCAGATTATTTGAATGCTTTATCTTTGAAACGTTAGTTTTCAAAAAAGAATGTCCTCAAGTCTCCGAACATTTGTGAGTATTCATTCTCTCAGCACAAGGCTAGCTGTTAAGCATTTCTAGAGCTTTTGTTGACAAATGGTTAGCCACTGAAAGCTAACCACTAAGATGTTTGTGTACGTTAGCGAACTATTTATGATACTATGGTAGTTCCAAAATAAAGTACTATTAGGAACCGAAATACAATCCTTTTTGTCCACTTTCAACAGCCAAGCTGTAACTTCAGACTTGCGGCATTAACCGCATGCCGTGCCTTTAACTACTTTCTTCAATTAACAGCTGAAGTTGCTGATCCAGCATGTGTATCTTACTATTCTTCCATGATTCTTTTCAGCCCATCAAAAATTGCCCTGAAGCATACCAAGAATTTTGCTGCAAAAACCAACAATTTACAGATATAGCTGAAAGCCTCTTCATGCAGGAAAAGAAAAAATATTTGGGCACTTAATCACGAAGAAAGAGCCAGAACAAGACCAAAACCAGGCATCATCTGTTACCAAAGAACAGCCTGAAAAGGCTGAAAGCCAAAGGACAGGAGCAATGCCCTCTGTGGAAGAAGAGGGCATATGAGGAAGGGACATTGGAAAAGCCTTGGAGAGCCAGGTTCACTGTACCTGTAGCGAATACAATGCCAAAAGCACAGGCAGCAACTGCTAGCCCCAGGAAGAATCACCCCATTCAGAAACACCTGCTGCCACACACACAGGGACCCTTAGTGGTGCTACCCTTTAACACCTGTGGTACTGCAAAAGCTCTAACTTTCCACGTAGCCTTCTGCCTGGCCAGTCTTGGACATATACAACATACAAAATACTCAGTCAGACTCAAGTCAAACACTGGCTGTCACTTTTCTGTTAACATGGGTAATACACTAAGCAACAAAGAAATTCGTAAATAAATAAATTGGTTACAAATAAATAAATCAACTTCAAGCATGAATTGGAGCATTATTGTGGCCCTGGATTTATATCTTGGTTTTAATCACAATCAAATCGCAGAAAACTACCAACCATCCATTCATTAGCTTGATGCTGCATTTCATTTGGTGTATGGTCACTTTAAAAATAGAACCAGACCTCAAAAAGCAATACTGCCATTCAGCATTGTGTAACGTTAAATTATTTAAACAGAAGGAGGAAAACAGGAAAGTTTCCCTAAGGGGCAGTGTATATTAGCTAACAGTTCTGCAACAGAGCTGGCGTGATTTCAGCTGAACTGGCATGTGGGCAGTGAAACCGGCTACTGTCCAGAGGTACATCCTGAAGCACTCCTAGACTCTAGAGATTTCTATACTGCATACACCACGAGCCAAGTCAATATCTCACTCTCGAAAGTAGAAGTTCCCTGCTCCTTCCTGTCATCTCCTTCCCTTCCCAGCTGCTAATGGCTGCACACTACCACTGCTTGCCCTGAGCCAGCACTCATTTGATGCAAAGCAAGCTGACTCAGCTCAGCGAAATTACAGAAAAATTACCTCTGGCAGAAAAGTCAGCGTTCTTTTGCCAGTGGAGTGAATTTACTGCTCACCTTGCAGCCGGAGCTCCTAGCTAGGAGCGGGAGGGTGGATCAGGGAAGGCGGGAGGGAGAGCAAGACCTTCTCCCTTGGGTGTCGGCAAGTGGTGGAGGCAGCCCTGCCTGCTTCCACATCGCACCTAGAGACAGCGACACATGCTGCAGCTTTGAAAATCACTCCTCAGACCTCAGGCAGACGATTCCCACTAAAGCATTACCTTAAGTACTTATATCCGTCTCCTAACCATCACATGACATTGTTAACTCTGTAAAGGATTTATGTTATTTTTCCAAGTGGAGACCGTTCATTTAGGGAAAGAAATGAGCAACAGAAATTCAGTACTGCCGCAGGTTGGTATGCTGCACAGAGTGTGTTACCGTGCTGTAATTTAAGATTTTGCTCTCAAATAGAGTAAGAAAATTGTATCAGCTTGTGTTTCAGCAAAATATATTATTACATTAAATTGACTTAAGGGAAAGCTCATAGGCACTCAGTTATGAACTACAGTTCGGAAGGTGTTAAAGCCCACGAAAGCTCAGTTCCTAAACGTCAAGCAATTGCTGCATTTGAAATGAAAACATTCCTTACTAACACAAGAATCAAAGTATTTTCAATATTCAGAACCATGAAAACGTTTAATATGACTTCTAATGCACATCTTAATATGTACACTTTAATCTCCACATTGAAATAACACGTAATTAAGAGTATCTATCAAAGGATTTTCTTTTCACTGACCTCTTTCAGAAAAGCTGTTTATCAGTATCATGGATACCAGGATACTGTAAAAGCACTCAAGCTAAACAGACTCTTCTGTTGTCTTAAGAGAATAGTGTTACACAATATCTTTTGGTTACAAAAAGACAGAACGCACAAACTTCAAGGTAGCTTTCCTAGACAGAGGATGGCAACAAGCAGCAGGGATCAGTTTTAATGAGAAAACTGGGAAAGTCTCACCAGCTGGTCTCAGCACAAGTAGATTTATCTCACACATAGAAAAAGCAAACTACTGGATAAACTGACTTTATCTGGTAGTTATGGTCATTAGCAACAAAGTGTTTAGTCTGCTCCACCTCTATTAAAACCATATAAAAGAAATTAAACTAAACAACAGTTGTCACAACTTGTTTTTCACTCAACTTTGCTACTTGATTACAAAAAAAGAGGACCTATTCCAGCAATGTTCAGAGAAACACTGCGTCTATGGTATATTGACAATTAGTTCATTTAGTGGCCTAAACTAATTGTGTATGTTTCCCTGCCTGTAAGTCTGGACTGGTGCTTGTTATTTGTGATTTCTCATGTAACCTGATTTTACGGCCATGTATCCAACAGTATTAACATCCCCCCCTCTTCTATTTCAAGCAATATCCTGTAATGAAAATACACAATATCATGGTACTCTTTAAAGTTCATGTTGCTATTATTTGAGAAAAATCAAACAAAACACTAGCAGTTTTACAGTTTATTAATAACGTTGTTCCAAATTTGTGGCAAGAAACTTTTAAGGTAGCTCCATACCAACACGCTCAGATAACCAAACACTACAGCGAGGTGAAAAAAGCATTTCGTACCAATTAGGTCCATGTATCGCCCTTCCCTCAGGCCCACTTAAGGGAAACAATGCACTCCAAGAGTAATATTATAACGGAGATTAGCGGAGATCCTGCAGGGAAATCGAAAACTGTAGGTCCTTCCCCACTGGAAATGCTACTTTCAGTAGTATCAGCAGTGCTTCATCATTAGCATAAAACTGGAGACATTTTCTGTCATCAGGCCTCGTTCATATGTAAAAAAGCAACCCTCCTGTTTCCCAGGGAAAGAAGATCCCCCACTCCCCACACACTCTCCTCCAGCTGCAAGCAATACAGGTGCTAACTTATGCAAACACAAGGAAAACTCACTCTGCTGGTTTCTGGCTTTGGTACACTTCTTTTCTTCTTCTCCCTCCTCCCTCTGCCCTGGCCTCTGGGTGACTTCGCTCAGTCTCGTCGGTGCTGATGACTTTCACGCTTACCTTTCCCTCTTGGTCCCAGGCTGTATTTCTTCCTATAGCTGACATCACTGCTTCTTGAAACTAGGCACGAGAAAAGCAAAACCTCAGCTTTTCCTCTTAAAGTCTCTTATCTTCCTGCTTTCGCATTTAATACTGACCACTCCACTTTTTCTTTTCTTTTTTTTTTTTTTTTAGCATCTCATCTGACTGGCTGTAGT
>Ga0065711_1006130_pt1 | contig 18233 bp, 10 predicted proteins | sample Hoacrofraction12_FD_59098 | JGI IMG/M metagenome (GOLD analysis project Ga0065711, IMG submission 59098) | Hoatzin crop microbial communities from Cojedes, Venezuela - Epithelial fraction 12 v2 (version 2) | ecosystem: Host-associated > Birds > Digestive system > Esophagus > Crop | place... | reverse complement strand
CATGTTCAGACGGAACTTCCTCTGCTTCAGTTTGTGCCCGTTGCCCCTTGTCCTGTCGCTGGGCACCACTGGAAAGAGTCTGGCCCCATCTGCCTGTCACCCACTCTTATTTATAAGCATAAGTCAGCTGAAACTTCTACCCCCTGCCGAGAGCATGACCAGGTAGCATTTTCTACAGACCATTGAATTCTGGATCCATCAGCTCAATGTTGACTGAATAAAAGGCAAAATTAGTACTTGATTTTTAATAGCCTATTTTTAAGATTATCCAGGGTGATAATGTTAACACAGAAAATTACAATTTGATATTATCATGTTAATGTTGAATTTAGCTATCATACATTAGAGTTTGGGAGCTGTAATTCTACTTAAATAGCAGCTTCTAGGAGGATTTCATATGTAAGTTTTGTCCTAACTGTAGTAACAACCCTTCAGCGTTAGAACAGAATACTGCCTTACAAACCAGCTCCGATGACCATGGAGAGACACTGAATAGTTGACTATGACTAGAAAGCTTACGGCTGTCAAAATACTGTGCCTAATGAGAAATGTTTAAAATAATCTCTTGTAAGAGAACTGCTTTGCATATGACTACAAAGAGGTAAGTGCTCCCAACATATAAAAGAAATATTGGTTAAAATCTGTAACTCTGCCAGAGCATTTAATGCCATGTGCCCCATCTGCAGCAGACATCAAACTATTTCCCTGTCACCAGAACATCAGTAATCCATGCAAAATATAACAAACCATAAAAGAACTTCAAACACACATCCTACCCTGCTGCAGGGACTTAGTCCATCCCAGTAGCAGGACTTTGCGTTTGCCCTCATTGAATATCATGAAACTCCTCTTGGACCCTTCCTCTAACCTGGCCAGGTTATGAAATTGTTTGCTTAACTAACGATGTTACAGTGCCTTTAACTCAAGTTAGGCATTATACCACAAACATACCAGTCACATCACCTGAATAACCACCATTTTCTTTCCGGCTGCTGTGCTTCAATAAGAATAGCAGCTTGGAATTATCTAACATTTTATCATATTTTATATTCGTATACCTTACAAATCTTAGGAATTAAGCTGTGTGTTATTTCAACACTTCAAATAACAAACACTACCTTACTGTATCCTTATAGAGAACGCTAAAGACTTAGCTGATGCTACACAGAAGGCTTACGTCGAGATCAGGAAAGAACCCTGTCCTGTGCTCCATCTCTGTATTAATCCTTATCCCCTTTCAATCACCCTAGATCTGCAGCGTGGGATACACATTAAAAAGTTCTCATCAAACCTACTGTTCTGTCCCAGCACAGTGCAGCGACCTGCAGATGACTTGAGAAGTACCAGAAGAGTAGATCATGCAGCAAAAGAGGCCCTTCCCTGCTCTGGATGGAAATGGTTGCACAATTATTGCAGAATAACCTAATTCACTGGGAATATATTAGAGCTGAAATTGCTGTTCATGAAGCAAAGGCTCATTTCTTGGGAATACTCAGCTGCATTGCATAATCAAACTCATTGATTAGTAACGTTACAAACTTCATGTTAGTACTTGCTACCTGTCACTGCTCGCAGTTAATGAACTTGCGAAAAAGGAAGAAAAAACAAAGTCCCTGTTTTCCACATGTCCATCATTCACACTATGCAGGGGAGGACTCATTTGCTGAAATATACGCAAATACATACAATTCAATGACAAGTGAACGAGCACACCAAGTTTCTTTTGACTTTCATTATGTGGGATTTGAACAGCAAACCCTGAATTGAATACCTTGTCTGTATAAAGCATTCACTGCGCCGCACAGCCTTCGGACGGCGGGATGTGATCGGATGCACTCAGACTTCCACATACAATACAGAACAAGATTAATGCTGGAGATTTGCTACTGCCATACACTGTCCCTTCCAGTTCTTCAGATACTTGGACATGCTGCAGGGAGCTCTGATCGCTGCCACAGAACGTATTTTCTGCTTCTTAACAGTAAAGGTAAACCTCAGAATTTCCATTTGGGAGACAGAATCAGATTTGTGCAGAGAAGCGTTCAGTTTCCGATTTCCTGCCTGCCCCAAAATGCTGAACGATCATACAACCAAACCACCTTTACTTTCTTTATCTACCTTGATGAACATCTCTCAGACCACAGTCTCATTTACATGAAAGTTCCCCTATTTTTGCCTTTCCAAACTGCAACTTTTTTATCTTGAATGAATTTTTTCATCTTGTGAGTTTAGGCCTAGAGTAGTCATAAGGCTTCTAAAACTGTCTTCCCAAACAAATGCTTAAATTTTTTTAATTGCTGTTGTCTCTTTTTAAAAACGCTAATATAAAGATTTCTGACACAAAAGTGATAGCAAACACAAGGCCTTAATTATGGGTTTGGTAGAATTGCCACAGTCAAAGGTATAGCTGCCCAGGAGTTGAACAATTTATTTATCAGAAATCTAAGGTCAGTAAAATTTGCAACACATACATATAGGAACATAGACGAGAATATTTTTTTGTTTCAAAAACCATAAAAATTCCTCATAAGTAAATGGCTAAATTATACACCCACAGAAAGAAACAGAATGACAAACCAAAAAGCTCACATGAAAGTTCAAATCTGCTGCCTCAAGTATAACTGTTAAGTATGATTTTTTTTTCTTTTTTATTTAGTTATTAAATTTAGTTTCATTCTCAATTTCATCATCCGTATAGGTTTGGTTTCCTTTTTTACATAAAATCAAAGACAGCTACACAGACCAATATGAATTACCAGTGGAATTTAAGATCTTGGCCTCTAAGTTCATCGGTACTTAAACCCATAAGCAATAAAAATACTAATAAAGATCTAAAGATAAAATTTCCTACTAAAAATCTTTCAGTACTCCTATTTATAACCACCAAATTCATATAGCCCCATTTCTCATGCTTATCAGTCCAAAGAACTGCCCTACAATCTGATGCAAGACTGTAAATACAAACATGAACTTCTCCAACTATGCATTTATTCATAGCTTCTCCTTGAGTTTTCCTCCTCCTTGTTTATATTTCCTTTACCAGATTACAATTTGTCTCTATAGATTGTTACCGAGTTCTCTGTAACTTCACAGTGTCAGTAAGATTCAACCTCCAGTAACAGAAAGTACATTTAAGCTCTGGTTAGTTCAAAACAAAGTAGAAAGAAAGCATTCAGAAGAAAATTTGTTCATCAACAGAGAAGAAAACCTTATCTTTTGCTAGGAGTCATTTTTAAAATTGTATTCCTAATCATGAAACAACTGCAAGATACACAGAGTAAAAATCAATGAACTGCAATACATTAAGTTCTTTCTTAGATTTTAAATATATTTCAATAAGATATATTTTTAATGTCAGAGAGTCAAATCACATGTTCCCATATCAGACTGCCACGGGGCTTAATAAATTTTACTTTCACTGACGACACAGGTAACAGAAGAATCACAGAAGATGCATAAAACGTGGTTGACGCATGGGCTGATCAAAGCTCAAAATACACACGACTGAAAAGAAACGAGTGCCTACCTTTCTTTTTGGAGTCTTTCTTTGTGCTGGTTTTCACAGCCACTTGAAGTTCTGTCTCAGTTGACATCCTATATCCTTAGTCCTCTTCACACAGATCCAGGATCTTGGTCAGGCTCATTTAGGACGTCTCTCCAAGAGAATAATTTAGCCTTTCAGATACTATAACCCAAACAGTTCATCTCATTCACTCCTTTCGAGTGCTGTTAAAGGAGGAAACAAAAAGTAACAGTTATCTTCTGAGCTGAAAACAAACAAACAAACAAAGCCACTGCAAGCTTACTGAGGAAGACACTGATGAAGTTCTCTGTCTACAGAGTCAATTGCCCCCAATTTTAGATGCTTAAGCACAGTCATCTAGTCCTGTTTGAGATGTTTTGACATATCTGTCTTCGCAGCCTAGAGACACTGGAGGACAAAGACTACGATCCACGAAGTAGCTGGAAATGTCACCAACAGCAGAAAAATCTGCAAGGATTCAATTCTTATATGCAACAGTTCAAGGTAAAAACATATTGCCAGATATTAAGTTCAGATTTTTACTCCTCAAATGCTCTTTTAATGCTCTCGTTCTCCTACTTAAACAAAGACAAATGAAAAATGTATTCATTACTCATACTGAGAACATCATACTTCACCACTCCTCTTGCTTATGATAATGCTTCCAGCATAAAAGAATCTGCCTCCATGTAAAGAAAGCTATAATTCTTAACACCCATCTAGTAATTCTTCTTGGAAAGAACTCTGAAAATAGTATTAATTAAACCTTACAGTTTCCACAAAATACAAATGGGATAGGATTGTTTACATGGGGCAGAAAGATTACATTTAGGCAGCAAGCTACAGCTTTACAGAACGTGTGTTTGTTGGGGGGACACAAATGCATCGGCTGAGAACCCCCAGAAATAACGGCAGAAAAGCGCCGGAGCAGTACGAGGGAGGCAGGCTGTAAGGCTGCAGGTGGGGCTGGGAATGCACGGGCTATGCAGGCAAAGAATACACAAAGCATAAACAACCAAGCAAAGAATAAACCATTGCTTCCAGTCTTACTGCTGGTCCCTCTTGCTTTGAAGGATGAGCCACCTACCTCAGCCAGCCTGTCGAGGGCAGAGGACCCCCCTGTCCTGAAGCATGTGTCATGGTCTAAAGCATCTTCTTATTGCTCTTTCTTTTTGTGAAAAAGTTCTCATTATTAGCACAATTACAGCGAAGTCCATCTGGCCTCTCTGAACAGCTGCCCAGTTATTAAATAAGCATTTAATAAAGAAATTAACCCAGCATATCAGCTGGTTAGCTGGCCAGAGATTCACTATCGTTATATTTATTTACTTGTGTCCCTTCTCTGTCATTTAAGAAAGTAATACACTGCAAACATTGAAATAATTTTGACAGTTGAAATCACTTTTCACAGTAAGGGCTGTGAACCCACTAGTACTTTCAAATCCAGGCTCTTTTAACATTTTTAAAATGCTTCAGTAACATTACACTGCCACGCACGGTCTGAAGTGATTTAATATTGCTGAAGTGTGTCAGGGGCTTTCTTTAATAAGCTCTTCAAATCTGTATGTGTATTATAGAATATTCAAAGATAGCTTTTCAAAATCTGCTGAACTGATTTTGAAATACAAAATTCCCTCTTTCTCCTCTATGGAGTCTGAGTAAGCGCTGCATAGCAAAAAGGAGTAAAAATAAAGCAACATACAAATCAGAGTTGCAGGGCTTGCTAAATCCACCTTCTTGGAATGTGTGAATAAACTAAAACCATTTTGGTTAACATTCTTAGCCAAGAAAACAGTAGGAAAGGACAAAGCAAATGAAGGCTGACCAAAGAGAGACAAGGAATAAGACAACAGCCCCAAAACTGACAGTCTCCAGGGCCTGCAGCGCTCTTTGGAGAGGTCCATGGACAGGGAGGTGTCTTCTCTCCCCCCGACACGGTCATGGCAGACACCACGGGCAGCGATAAACGCGTTCCCCGTGCTATGAGGGATCCACCTCACCCCACTGCCAACAGAATCGTTCCTCGCTTACGCTTCAAATCCCCCCAGCAAAGAGGGAGGAACGCGCTGCAGAGAACAGATGTCCCTCGCAACCCCCATCTCCTTCCCCTCCCCCTGCACACAACCCAATTTAATAATATTTAGTTTTACAGCACAGTAGGGACGCATCGGTCTTTACAGCTCAATGGCACTTACTTAAAGCATCTCTCAAGTCACAGCTGGATTGACAGTTTATTTTTCTAGAATTTGGATTTATATTTACCTAAAGGTTAACTGCATCACTTTGCAAGAAACACTAACATGAACGACTTCACAAAAGGAAAATATTTATAATAGTTATATTTATCATCAAACCCCAACAAAGAAGAAAAAAAAAAACCCAAACCAAAATATGCCCAGGGTCAAGAGCTAAGCAAATTTTAATGTTTTCGAAGACTGCTTTGGATACAAAGCATCAAGAATGTCATCTCCTGTTGTCAGGTACTTTGAACGGGACAGCTAAAACAGCAGCATCTGAATGGTACTGAATATTTTAAAATAACAGCATATGACTGCTATCTCATTTGAAACTCTCCAGAAAAGCACCATTCCCTCGAGGCTATCCCACAGAGTAATATTTTTTAAAATAAATGCATGTCTATTTTTGGACAGGTTCACGTATTGATTCACTTTAAAACCTAATCAGGTCGCACTCTCGCAGCTCATAGATCCTTGACTAAAGCAATAGGTATCTTTGTAAAGGAGCCCATAAACATCTGTCAGATGCAAGCTATAGTTCAAACTGAATTTGCTACAGAGACGTTTCCTCCAAAAGCATCGGTCTTTATGTAAGCTACATTAGTAAACTTTCATGCACTGTCCATATTTCAGCCGTTTATTACCCAGATGAGAACGCCAGTCAATCTGCTCTTCAGCGCAACAGCTTTTATTGTCTCCTCCAATCTAGGTCACCGCTGTTAAACACTCCGCTCCTCCAACCGGGGAAGTACTGCAGCACGTGTTTTATCAATGAGATGCTATTTTCTTTGATCAGTTCTGCCACCTTTCTCTCCCTGCTTTAAAGACAAGATTTTGCTAGCCGCATTTAAAAAAATAATAAATCCATCATTTTACACATATCCATTCTAACGATCTTCTTGTGTGCCTTGTTACTGTTCCAGCTATTACAGCGTTACATGCATGCCTCAGCTTTTCCTAAAGAGGATTCAGAGCTCTTCGTGTTAACGAAATAGTGACATTTTCTGTTCCCTTGTTAAGCAGCTACACTAGGAACACAATCTGCGCATTTTGGAATTAACTGGCTTTTAATTCCAAGAGCGGTCTTAAGCCTGCATTCTGTATTACTCCTACGGCGGCACAAAACCCAAAGCCTTAGGGAAGAAATATTTTTGTAAATTCACTTTGCAGTTCTCATTAACACAGGTTGGGCCTTTTACACACAGGGAAACTAGTCACATGCTCCATGCGCCTCCTAAACCACAATTTCTGTCAAATCATTTGTCTTTTCAACCACGCTTTAGCGAGCTCAGGAAGGGGTTCTTAGGTGACTTCCCCTGGTCCCAGTTACGAAGGAGGTCAGGCAAGACGATCATAATACTTCCCCTCTGGCTTTAAAATACATGAATTTATTAATTTTCTTCAGGGCTTCAAAACTTAAGAAGTTCCCTCCCCTGCAACCAGTTTCCATCTGCTTATGTCAAGGAAAAGCAGTCTTAGAAAGGATTTGTAACTAAGCCCTGGCATTCCCTAGGTATTTAAGTTCTCTGCAGTCCAAAGTGGGATTTGACAAGAGGATAGTACCTCCCACACCCTAGTCTGACAAAACAAAAACCACACTACCATCCTTAGCTCTTGCTTTCATGCCTCCGAGGTCTTGCAGTTGGGTCTTTCCCAAAGCACCCAGTTTCATCATCTGTAAGAGAATGTTTTGACACCCATCATTTTGCAAGTGTTAAACAAAGCCCAAACACATTAAAAGGGCAAAATATAAGTGACAAAGTTATTTTAAAAGTGCTGTTATCCTGGAAAACTGAAAACAGTTCAAGCATGAAGGGCTGCTACCCAGGGAGAAAAATGTTACTCATCAACTTCTCATCTGACCATGAAGCCCCACACAGAGAACTTCAGCGGGACCGCACACGAACAAATGGAACACCCGATCCTCACCACCAGTGCCCTTTACACCCTCCAGAGAGAGGAGGCCACGAAACCCTTGCGAGCTGCTCACACTCTTCCGTACTCATCAGCTCCTTTCCCCGATGGTCAGCTCTTGCAAACATCCTGCGGGCAGCTGCTTGGTATCAGAGTATTGATCTTTTACAGAAGGCACTAGGCTAATCCCAAACTGCAACCCAAGGGACTGGTCCCAAACCCACTGAAATATTTCAGCTAATCAGGCTTGTAAGTAAGAACCCGAAAACGAGGAGGACGAGGTAAACAAGCGAGCTTAAGATACTGACACAGAGGAGAAAATGAGGAGGAAAAGAAAAGCAAACAGGGGAAGCTGCATCTATATATGCTTCATTAAAGCAAATTCCGTAACAATGTGTTTAGCAGTAAAACCTAAGCCAGCTCACGCATTAAAATTCTGTCTGGCCTGCAAAAGAAAACAACCTCCGTGAGACTGCTGCATGTGCCCAGACCGTCTTCTCCAGTTTTGTCATTTGCCCACAGAACAGCATAATAAACTGTTTCCAGTGACAAAGTCAAACGACTCTCTGCCACAGCATCGCACGTCAGTCACTGCTTTGTCCTGCAATTTCTCTGCTGGTATTTCTGCATCCTGCAAGGCTGAAAGGACGCTCGCTGTCCACGCGCACCAGCTGAGACCCGGCACAAACCCTCACTCCCGCAGCAGGCACGCAGAAAGCCAAGCGCCCTGTTCAGCTCCCCAAAACCCCCTCGTAAACTGCAGCAACTCCTCGGAACCCCGGCACCCCGCTTCTCCTACCACCTCCCGGCGCTACACAGCTTGCAAAGGCTCACAACCGCCTCCGTATCTCAGACTCAGCTTCGCTGGCTCTAAAATGAGCAAGTACTCCCCTCCACCTCTGATTTTCTACATATTAAGACAAAGGCAGGAGATTTATGTGCTTTATTATCCTGTCTGTACCATGTACCTAATTAACACTTTTGAATTCTTCCGATATCAGAAAACTACTTAATACTCACACCGTAACATGTAATTTCTTTTTGTATATAGTTGCTATTTGTTTAACTGTATTTATAAAATACGTCTCATCTCCTGCAAACAAGATGCTATTTTAAAAAAAAAAAACACCTACATGTAACTAAGGCCAATAACACATTTTGTTAAATTTATTGTGGTTTACAATATGCTTCATTACTCTATCTCTGGGGCGTCTTTCAGGCATGTTAGCCAGTTCCTCAGATGGTGTAAACAGCACCACTGAAGCTGATTTACCACTAGAAAAGCATCTTGCCAAAAAATTGACCTATAAAGTATTTCAAAAGTAAGATGTTTATTAGTATTGCAATGACAGCAGGAATAATTACTAAAATTCCTCCTGGAAATCACTCCATGTAGTGGTGAATACTACACTCCACCTCACCAATTATCCACCAGAAGTGCTGTGAATTTTCTACTCACAGAAAATGCTGACTGGGTTAAAAAGATGCCTTTCACAGGAATGAATTGATTTAATCAACATTTTTAATGGGAAATTACTAACATCTCATTTTAATTTTAGAGTTTCTATTTTATACTATAGAGGACAGCATTCTGGAAACAAAGACGAAACAGAAGACATCAACCTTGCTCTAACAGAATTTTTGAAATATTCAAAAGTATGCCATTTCGCACTCAGGAAAAACTACATGACGTTGGTTCATAATTTCTCTGAGGAAGGATATCCAAATACTTTCAAGAAAAACTGCTAGATTTGAGCCAGTCACTACAGACCAACAGAAAAATATTTCTATTTTTTTCCTTCAATACTTTCAACAGGAAATTCATCCTCTTACGTGAATTGCTAGAATCACAGCCTGAAACCTTTTAAAAAAACCAAACCAAACCAAAAAACCCAACACAAAACCACCCGGCACGGCGAACCCAGGACTTGCTGCTCTCCCCCACTCTGCTCTGTCGCTGACCGGAGCTACTGCTGCTTAATTCCGGTGCTGCTGTGGTCCCTCCAGTTGGTCCCAGCCTGATTTCCAATAATCAGGTATCAGCTTCAACTCTGTGAAATGACATTTAACATCCCTTCCACAGGTTTTGGTAACACCAGCTCTTCTTTGAGCTAGGCATGTACCTGGGAGCATCATCAGGCAATGGGATCAGCACTGCTTTCAGGAGTCCTGCGAGGCCAGAAGGGACAGAATCAAACCCCAAATCCATTGCCACAGAAAACGTAAAGGCTGGACACAAAATGGAAATGATAATTATTATTAAAAGTAGTCGTGGCAGCACTGTATGCCTTCAGTTCCATCAGAAAGCATGCAAGTCTGCTGGACAAGTGTATTCGGAGCCTTGAANGCAACAAGTCCCCCCTGGGAAAGGCCAGACACNCACAGACCGTGTTTGCCTCTGCTCCGCCTGTGCGGCANGGAATGNCACTGCAGCCCAGGGAGCTGAAAACCAGTCACAAACCCCCTGCGTGCTGGGGGTACAAATACAACACACGTGGCTCCTCTGAGCGTCTTTTTCTGCTCTGAGATGCAAAACTCTACTCAAAGCGCTATTTGCAAGCTTTTGCAGGGTATTACCTAAAAAAGAGCACTGCCACTGAATGGAATAAGCTTAAAAACTTCCCATCGCTCCTCCNACACCGAGATGCTGTGTTACCAGGTAACACAGAGGTCCTTCAGACTGGACCAGAGATTCCCTGTGCTCACAGTGAAACTGAATTACCTCAATGCTTCTCCTATACGAATTGTGTTATGCCAAGACTTTCCTCCACCCAGATAACCACATTGCTGACCCTGAAGCAGAAAAGAAAAAGAATTTCTGATAATGCTGTGTAAGAACAAACAAGAAACAAAACTCACAACTGCCACAAACCCTGCCCAGGCAGAGCCCGACTGCCACCCGAGGTCCACCAGCAGAAAACTGCCTTACCTCTGTTAAAGTCAATAAAGTCACACCAGCACAAAATCAATAGCGTTACATTTGACTTCCACTGGCGTAACTCCATTGATTTTAATGGAGTTGGAGTTACACCAATTTTATGCTGGTGTATCTGCATTAGTGTCAGTGAAGATATGCCGGCGTGACTGATGTAAACACCACCACACCAAGCAACCCCTATATGTCTAAAATTCAATGTCATTAACTCTAAAGCAGCAAGAAAATGCAGATCTGTACATTACCAAAGCAGGGTCTTTGGAATTTATTTTTGCAAAGCAGAGCAGCTCTTTTGCAATCCTCTCGACGCCAAAGAAACAGAGTGAAGACTAAGAAGAGAGAAAGGACAAAGTACACAGTTGGGATCACAGTATTCTGTAATTAGAGCTGTTAAATGATTACTAAAGCGCAGTGGTGCAATCATCACGCTGAAGGAAAGGGACAAGTATGCAGCCAGAAGCATCACCAGGGAGAAGGTAAAAGCAATGTCAGAGACACCATGCTTCATATTTAAATGTAAATTCCTCACAATCAGAATTTGTGCCTCCTAATTGGAAGAAAAGGTTATGGAATTAAACGTCTCACATCCTGGACAGCTCAGCATGTTTTTAAGTGGCACAGTAAGTTGAAAGGCAACTTCTCTCCTGTCCTTTACAGAAATATCTTAATTCAGCTCTTTTTTTTTTTAATTTCCAGATGACTTTCTTAATATTGCGAGATGGAACTGAGACTTGCTCTTTCATTTATTTTAAATAAAATACAGTACAATACCTACACAAAATCCAACTTTAGCTATGCTTTGAAACCTGAAGTAAAGCTTGAAGTGATGCTTTACGCTGGTCTTCTTAATGGACATGAATTTTGCACCAACTTTTTCAGGTCCCTTTGAGCTTTGCCCAGTCACACAAGTTCACCTATACATCATGCCCTTCAGTTTTCCGAACGCTTCCTGACATTACAGCAAAGCAAACTTCCCTCATGTCAACAACAACAAACTCCCCCTATGCCAGGATCTTTATTCACCGCTATTTTTCAACACTCAGCCCTTGTTCCCTGACAGTTAAATATTAGGAAAACTAATCAGAGGACTTCACCTCGCTGTAAACAGACTTCTGATTTATTACACCAAACCCAGCTACCAGACTTCTACCAAAGTTCATTGACTAGCACAGCAAAGGGGAAAAACACGTACGTATGAATTTACACACACCAGTAAAAATTATTTTCACATTGTTGGACCACAACCAACAAATATCAATATTTTAAACAGTCCAGTGTGAGTTTTAGCTGCAGAAATACTTCTGACAATTCCATTTAAATAATCCAGTCTTCAAATCAGCAATGTCACTCATGAAGGTAATCCCACACGACTGCTAAGACGAACAGCAGGCAGGCTTCTGAACACCACCAAACAGAAGCACTTGAGAACGGCTGCTAGATTTACTGGAGAAATTTCAAACCACAAATCATTTTCTTGAATTCACTTATCTGTTCTCATCTCATTTGTGAACTCAATGCCTCGTATCTGATTATGTTTTACACTGCTCCACAAACATCTCTGCTTTCTATCAGTAAGAACGTTAACCACTTTAGAAGGGCGGAAGGCACCTCCCATAAGAAGTCAGGCTCTATGCATTTTCTGTTCATGTGTAAGATTCATCAGCATTTCTAAATAATAAATGACAGAACTCTTCCCACAGCTAGAAAATAGACTACAGGGGAAAAAAACCTGACAATCTAACCCTCGAAACTGCGTGGCCTGGGTGTTGTTCTCTGCATCGTAATTCTACACAGGGAAATACCAGAGTCTCAGCTCTGCTATAACCATGCAACTGGAGAGGTCTACGTGACCACATCATGCATTTACAGAATCAAGGCCTACGTCATCAGGTTAGGGACCCTGCAAAAGGAATTACTTCAAAGAAAAAATAAAATCAAGCCACTGCCAGGCTAAAATGTCATGGAGGGGGGGGAAAGATGCTCTTGATTATTTGGACGGGGAACTCTTAAGCCACTAAACAAGTATGTGGACCTTCATGAGTGGTAACGCATGACAAAACCAGGCTTATTTTCTAAATATTTTTAAAAATCACCCAAGTAGTACACAGTGAGGATCCGTCCACCTTCTACTGTCATGCTACAGTTTGTTCTCTCTTGGAAGCAATTACAGGACAAATGCCAAGCTACAGAAGGTATTTTTCCAGCAGCAGCATCTGGCTTCTTGGCAGACTCCTCAGGCAATTTTATTGGAAGCTTTAGAGATGCTGTTGGGTCAGTTCTAGCTATATTGCTCATGAGCTGTCTGGCAGTTTCCTCTTCCTCGATGTCATAATCCTTCTGATCTACCTTGAAGGAATTAGCACACTTTTATCCCTTTCAAAAACAGTTGACCTGCAAGGCATTTAGGGGCTATCTACAGAGACACAGTAAAAGTCACTGGTCTAAATATGTGCACCTTCGAGCCAGCAGCATTTCAGCATCCATTGCCTAATGCATCATCAAGAAAACATGCAAGCCATGCAAAAACTCTGTGTGTGTGTGTGTCTCTCACTGGTAAATTGAATTCATTCCTTATGATTAAAGAAAAAAACCCTAAGATGCACGAAAAATTAATTAGTCAAAAAAAAAAAAAGCTAAGCAGGGGCAACAGCAAATCTGTGCTTTTATAACATGAACTGCTCTCATACAGTGAATACAGTACTGTGCTGCATCCTGTAGTAAGGGACAGTGCACACGAAGGCAAGCAGTGCTTCTGGCAGACAGCAAGCACAAACTGAAATACAAGGAGATCCGCTAAGTCAACGGAAGGAAAACCGCTCCTGAGAATCTGCCTCTTGCAGCCCCTGCGTTAAAGGCAGTGCCTCCGAGGGCAGCAGGGGCGCGGGGAAGCAAAGCCAGCCTGCGTCCTTTGCTCTCCCTGCTGCCCATCCCTTCCGCCTCTCCAAGCCCAGCAGCTAAAATCTGCATTATTCTGCAGCTGTGATCATGATTAATCCTCATCCAGAGGGATGAAAGACAGGATGCTGGTTTTACTCTTCCTCTTCACATACCAACCAAAACAAGACCGCAATGAAAAGGCTTTCCATCAGTTTAGAGCAGTCCTCTAGAAGTAATACAGAGAATACTACAGAAAGCACATTTATAGTCCACAATACAGGTAGGATCCTCCTTTTTTAAGAGACTTCTGTGCAATTACTTGCAAGAAATATACTCCTTAATTAAAAAACAATGCAGATGTGTTCATTATTATCCTTTGTTTTGTTAAGACCTTCCCACAAAGATATTCCTGGATGTCTCCTTGTTCCTTTTTTTCTCCCTTTCAAGAGTTTTCAGAGAGGTTAGAGTAAGAAACTCCCAGAAAATCCTGTACCACTTTATTTTCTAGGAGAAAAAAGTCCTAATGCCCAAAGGTAAATATTACTGGTACAAGAAACGTACTCTATAATTTAATAAAGGGCTATGGATCTTGGATTTTCAGTAACAGGAGTACAGTGAGCAACATAACAGAAGATTGACAGCACTAAGAAAGATCATCCAGGTCAAACAAAAAGCCAAACGGAGTTCTGTCATCAGCAGAGGGCACCTAAATCCAACCAGACACAGAATTCAGACATGGCTAATGCGAATTGACTAATATAATTCCATTTTATGCAGGGCAAAACATATTCTGATTACAGGCCAGCGGTGCTCGCAAGCTCTAAATTTAGGTATCATTAGGGCCAGGTGAACCGTTACGTGAAGTAATCTGTATTTTATCCATATCAAAGATCTATACTGTCCACAAATTAATTTCTTAGATTTAAACCATGTATTCACTCTCATTATGTCATACATCTTTTGGATGTCCCCATTCATTAACTAAAATTTCTGCAGAAGCACAGCACGCACTGACAATGCAGCCTGGGTTTTAACATGGCACACACTGAAAAATCGATTATTTAGGCTCCAGTACCTGAACAGAAGTTACTGGCACACGAGAAACCAAGCCATCTTTCAGAGGAGACGCAGCACAGATTCCCTTGTTTACAAGCTTGTTTCTGCAAGGTATTAGGCAATCTCAATGATGAGGTGAACATCTGAATACCAGCTGTAGACTGAATTTCCAGTGATGCCCTAGATTTCACTGACTACACAAATGAGATGAAAGTTGCACACACAGGCAAGCAGAGGGTTTCCTGAATGCAGCAAAGATCCAAAATATTTTTATAAGCATTCTTAATTATACAGTCTCAACAAGGCCTGCAAGTTGAGCAAGCAATGAGGAATAACCATCAAATGAGCGTATTTCAGTACAGCAAAGAAAATCGATTAAAAATATGAGCAAAATGTTGATCTACTTTGCACACTGCTCTCCTTTAACACCTGGTATACTTCAAACAATGTACATTATATTCACGCATAATATAACCTAATCTGAAATAAAGACTCAGCTATAATGAAAAACAGTTGTTTAGCCAGCCAATTTTAACGCCAGGAGGTGAAGAATACCTAGTCCACTTCAAATGAGAGGGAATTTAGGAACGCAGAATTCAATTTCTCCACTTGGAAGGTAGCCAGGACCATCGGGTTAAGCACCCGTGCCCTTGTGAAAGGACCACAGGAAGCCAAATGACTACCAGCGGTCAGGCCCTCGGCTCTGCTTCTCCTTCGAGCAGGGCACCCTTGGCAGCCGCGTGTCCTCCAGCTCAGCCCCAGTGGCGCAGGGCAGCGCTCCCAGCAGCTCCTCGGGAGCCTCCTCACGATGCCCAGCACCAGGCAGGCCCAGCCTTGCCCAGCTTGTGAAACCAGACAGGCTACCAGGGCGATATGGTGAGACTGCAGATGATGTCCAATTAAAGCCGTTCAGATAAGTATGTGTTCAGTGAAGTTACTGCCTATGTGTCACTTCAACATTTTGGATTGTTTTGTTTTTTTCAGTTCCACAGTCAAAATAGCAGGCAGCAATAATATTAGTTTGGAAGACATGTGATGTTTGTGTTACCCACTCAAGTTAATTAATGAAAATAACGACAGAGTTACAAAAATCAGAGATGATTAAGAACTTAAAGACCATCCTACCCATTTCTCTGCCAAGGAGGATTTGTTCTTAACAGCACTTTCTTCTGTTCTTCATCAAACTTGTAAAATGACGCCAGCAGTAAGAGTCACATCTCCTTCCTTCTCAGGCGTTCATACATTCAGGCTGATTCGGAGGAATAAGTAAAACCCAAGAACAGAGGTTCTGCCAGCTTCGTATCATTATTCTGAGTTAACTGCCAGGAGATTATCTTGAGCAATTACTCTCATCCCTTCGTGCACACAAATTCCAGGTACCTGTAATCCTCACATAGCTCAACTGTTAAACCAATCTATCCCCTTCAGGTAAGATCTAATGGTAAAATCACATACCACTGAGTTTATCACCCAGACTATTACAGTCTCCATTATTCAATATTGCTTATTATTTTGTACTTACAAAGTCAGCGAGATGTGATTTTATTGCTTGCAAATCATTCTTACATTAGTCTTACGCTGTTATAACTTCACTCTGCTTTTCCAGATAAGCTTTCTGCTTTCTGCATATTTAAATAGTTAACTCTAATTATCCCTACTTGATTGCCCTCCTCTTGCAAAGCCTTTCTACAGTATCATCTGCCATGAATTCTTCAGCCTAGATTTTAAAAATCTTAATCCTTTAGATTTTAAAAAGCCCAAGAAACATCACATTCTTTAATTTTAATAACAGCAGAGGTGTTTATTTTTTTATTTTAATTTTAATAACAGCATAGAGGTGTTTCTTTTTTTTGAAAAACATGCATACTGGGTTCCATCTTCAGATATATTTTTTTCCAAAAACACAGAGAGAAGGGCAGATTAGCAATTACTACATTGGTAAGAGGGACAGTACAGAACAGTGCTTAACAATAAAGTCAATGAAAGAAAAAACTATTGACATGGTATCAGATCAGCAAAGAAAAGTTCAGTCGTTGTCTAAAAATATTCCTTTTTTTGTTAACTATGTTTAAAAGAGTTTTCTGGATTTATTTCCAACCACAGTCGCAGAAAACACTGTATATTTCTAGTTCATAGATACACAGAAGCTACCTGAGGCTACATAGTAGCCACAATTCATGCTATTTAATGCATTAACCCAGGTAATCCATTCCAAGAAATGCACATTACAGTAGCTCAACACATGACAATAAAATGTGAGTAAAAACTAATGTTTCTTAAAAGAATTTTGTTAGTCTTTTTTATCATTTTTGTAGCGATTTTGCTATTTTGGTTACTCACAAGGTATTTTGGTTTCATTACAATGGTGTTTGGTAACAACACGTGTTGTTAAAGTTGCCTAACACTTCTTACTACGAATTCTCATTTTAGCTTCTTGGAACTTTACCAACCCAAAATGTACCTACTGGAGCTGAAATCTTCCCCGTAGCACAGCAGAAGCAACAATAGGTACAGTTCAATCTCCAAGACCTCGTCCTGCTGCCCTGAGACAAGAGATCACCCCTTCCTCCTCCTGCCTCGCTAAGCACAGTTTCCTGCAGACAGTGACCGCCTTTATCGCGCAATCCTGGTTTTGACCCTCTAGCACAGGTCTGTTCCTCTGCACCAAGACTTTAGGTGGAAAGCAAAGTTACTATGCGACTGCACGCACAACTTTGCATTCAGTTATCTTCCATCTGGACAATGTTGAGTTTAGCATTTCTTTACTGATGTGCTTGGCTCTGTCACAGTAATTTACATTTTTATGTATGTGTGTAATAACATACAGGAAAACGAGGCAACACAGGTGTACCACAACCATATTGCAGTGTCTTCTGAAATTCAGCTTGCAAGCTGTATTCTTTCAGCACCTACTCCTGCAAAAGTTACTTTAGCAACACATGGCAAGCCTGGCAGAAGTGATTATCTCTCAAAGAAGGCTTCGGCAGAGAATGATTGGAAAGAAAAACAAGAGGTCTAGTTGGAACTGTGACTTTCAGATCTGTTTATGTCAAAGCAGTATCAAAAAATGCTTGGAAAGACAAAACAATCCAGGCCCTGAATGCTCAGAGAGCACTTCTATTACTATAGGCAGCGCACTACTTTAATAAATAAACCAACCAACCACCACACAAAGACACCGTAGTCCATCTCTGAGCCAAAGACCTTCCTTAGGAAATGTGACATTCAGACAAGAAACAAAGCTTCTCTCTCATCTTCTCAGTCCCTCTCCACAAATTATACAGCAATGAAGACTGGTGGTATTTCATCTACCACCACCCCAAAAGCACAACACAGTGCCACACGGTCACTCCTGACCCAGCTGGCTTCACGCACGGCACTGACAAGAAAGCAGGGTGGCAGGGTGCTCGTTCTCCAAGCTCTGGCAAGTCCATCAACAGGGCTGATCCAACCAAGCTAATCAACTAGGAATAAAATTCTGCCGCTGTGCACATCCAGCACCAGGATCCACAGAATCACAAAATGGTAGGGGTTGGAAGGGACCTCTGTGGGTCATCCAGTCAATCCCCCTGCCAAAGCAGGGTCACCTACAGCAGGCTGCACAGGACCTTGTCCAGGCGGGGCTTGAATATCTCCAGAGAAGGAGACTCCACAGCCTCCCTGGGCAGCCTGTGCCAGGGCTCCGTCACCC
>Ga0065711_1038984_pt1 | contig 18234 bp, 6 predicted proteins | sample Hoacrofraction12_FD_59098 | JGI IMG/M metagenome (GOLD analysis project Ga0065711, IMG submission 59098) | Hoatzin crop microbial communities from Cojedes, Venezuela - Epithelial fraction 12 v2 (version 2) | ecosystem: Host-associated > Birds > Digestive system > Esophagus > Crop | place... | reverse complement strand
GTCCAGGTCTCTCTGGATGGCATCCCGTCCTTCTGGTGTCTCGACTGTACCACTCAGCTTGGTGTCATCTGCAAACTTGCTGAGGGTACACTCGATGTCGCTGTCCATGTCATTGATAAATATATTGAACAGCAAAAAAGGGGTGTCATCATAGAGACCAAGACAGGTAGGAAGAATGGACGACAGGAACCTTATGAGGTCCAGCAAGGATGAATGCCAGGTTCTGAATTTGGGAAGAAGAGCCACTGGCAGCAGTACAAGTTGGGAACAAATGGCTTGGGACCAGCTCTGCTGAAAAGGCCCTGGAAGCCCTGGTGTAGAGCAGGCTGTACATGAGCCAGCAGTGGCAAAGAAGGTCAAGACTGTACTAGGCTGTGTGAACAGGACAGAGCCAGTAACTCAAGGGAAGTGATTGTCTCTCTTTGCTGAGCACTCATTAGACCACACCTGGAATACCACATCCAGTTTTGCCACCACAGTACAAGAAAAACATTGCTAAACTGGAGCGAGATTAATAGAGGGCTCCTATAATACTTGGGTTTGGAACACTTTCTGTATGAGAGAAGGCTGCTGGAACTGGGCTTGTTCCACTTGGAGTAGAGGTGGCTTAAGAGGGACCTAAGTCCTGCAGGCCAGTACTCATCAAGAAGTCAGAAATAGGCTTTTCACAGCAGTGCATGGTGGAAGTATGAGCAACAATGGGCATCAGCTGAAACAAGGAGGGTTCAGGCCAAATACAGGGAAGTACTTTCTTCACGTGAGGACAGTTGAGCAGTCTCCAGCCTTGGAGATTTTCAAGACCAGACTGGACAAAGCCGTGAGCAACCTGACCTCGGAGCTGGCCCTTCTTTGAGCAGAAGTTTAGACTAGAGACCTGGAGTCCGTTCCAGTGTGAATTGTCTTAGGACTGCATTTTATTAAGACCTGATGCTCCAAAACCAGGTCTAATTGTACTGTTCTGGCAAGTCCTATTTAATGTGGCTTATGTTACTTGCATGTGCAATTGTTTGCTAACATATGGTGCTAAAATAGAAAATAAAAACATTAATAAAATAAATATAAATCTTAAATATGTTTATAGTCTTGGTAGAACTTGATTTTTAAATAGATTAACATTGATTTCTGTAGTGTATTTTTGTTCCAGATCTGGTGGTTACAAATTCTGCTTCATTTTCTTTTCCCCTTCAGCCTTTTAAATCCTACCAAGCTTATAAGTGTATTTCCAAGGATTATATGAAGAATACTCTGTAGGCTTAAATAGTTCTGAGTACTCTGAGCTGTAAATTAGCTTTAATCATGTTTGACATGATGTGTGATGAATATTGGGAACAGTCCTGTTTTAGGTACATCATCTCATTTCTTCAGTTCATTTGATACCTTTTCAGGGGTATACATCGATATGATATTTATGGCACTAGTATTAAAAAAGTTACTGCATACCAGAGGCTCACTGCCTTGTTCTTTAGCAGTCTGACCATTGATTATAGCAACACAGAAATCAATACTGAAAGAATCAGTGAATGAGGAGAGGGATGAGTTGAGAATTTTTTACCTTAAAAGAGCTGTTTCAAGTAATTTAGAAAGGACAGTTCTTTAAATGTTAAGTGTAAGCATTTTAATGATGAGACGCAGCTTTCTTTGAACTGGAGATGTCAAAGTAGCTTTGCTGGAATCTCTTCAAGTTTCTGGACCTGTTCTTTGTTCTAGGTCCAGACCTAAAGGCCTCATGGTGGTAACTTCATCATATAGTGCTTTATGCAAATGTTTTAGAGCAATTTCTCTTGCCAGTTATCAGCATAGTGATATAACTTAGTAGAGGCATAAATCCATCATTGGTAATGTTGTATGCTGAACTGTAATTTCTCCCTTTGTACACTCATAATAATGTTTTCTGTTACGTTATTTTGCACTGAAAACTTTTAATGTTGATCCATGCCAAACATTTTTGCCCTTGGCCATAATTACCAACTTACACTTTACATTAATAAATGAAAATATTCCCAGAGATCTGAAAGACAGGAAATTGATTGTCCTTCAGAGGAAGTGAAAATCACATTTCGGCCCTTTGCCAACTACCTTCAGTAGACTTGGAGTCAGGCCCTGAGTAAATGAGATGCTTGGACATTTCTCCTTCAGTAAAAGATCTGTGCAAACAACAGAGTAGAATTTGAATTAATAGGACAAATTCTATGTATAAATCATCTTTTTTTGGCTTTGAATGTTTAATTATATTTATAGTTAGATAGTGAACGGTTAGAACAGATGTCCGAAGTGGCACTAATGAAAGATACCATTGATTCTCTGGAAACTGAGATGAAAAGATTGGCAAGAAGAGCACTGGACTCTGAAACTGAGCTCAGCCGACAGGAAGCTGAGTATGTTTCACTTAGGTAAGTAAAAGTATATAACTGCGTTAGTTTGATGAGTAGCATCAGCCTATGTCCGTTGGTTTTCATAACTGTTACATAGCTCAAAGGGAGAGGAATTTACGATAGTTTTTCTTATGAGCCACCCTTCTTTGCTTATTTATATGTAAATGTTCGTGGCTTCTTGATATTATGTTGTGCTGAAAACCGTCTTCAGTGAAAAAGTAAAATTCACTCTGACTTGTAGTTAGGAGCTTTCCATTAGAAGCTGCAGGGATTGATGTTTTTTGGTAAATAGCATATTAATTTTAAAAAAATTAATTTCTTACTGTTGTTTTTATAGAAGCAAGCAAACTTGCATAAACTAATGAGTGTCACATGTAGTTAGTTTGAAACATCCTTTTTGTAATCTTGGAGCTTTTCATGAGAGGAGATAAAACTGGAGCCTTGCATAGGGTTTATGGCCCGCTGCTCAGCTAACCGGTTCCTAGCCGTGTTCAGAAGCATGTAGTGGAACCAGACTCAGTCGAAGCCTTTAGGGAAGAAAGCATAGGGCAGTGAGTGCAAAATAAAAAAGGATAACTTACTGACTGGAGGGAAAGATCAAATAAGTGTGAAGTTCATGCAGCAAGATAAGAAGGACTAGGTCACAGACTGAACTAGGCTACAGAGTGAACAGACTGCAAGAGAAGATACTGTGACTTTTTCCTTTTGTGTTTCCCTAAATATAGTTCAGTTAGGCAAACACTCTCCTAAACCTATGTGTCTTTACAAGTGACTGGTGTAGTCAACACATGGGTGTTGCAGGGGTTTTTTGTTGGATGCTGATTGTCAGGAATGCTGGGTGCTAGCCTGCAATACTGTGCTGGCCCACAATGCCTTTCTAAGGATGCTCTGGTTCCTAAAATAACATGAACTCCTTTGCAAATCCAGTCCTGAGTTATTACTGTTTTATAATAAGTTGTCAGAATTACGAACACTGTGAAAATTGAGTTGTTGAAGATTAGTTGCTGCTACTAAAATATCTTTTTCTTTTCCCCTCAAACCAGACTGATAGTTCTCTTCAGTTTCTTCAACAGTTTGAGAATCATTAGTATTACTACTTGATTTGAACGTATGACCTGGGTATAACTTGAAATAGGTCAAGCATTCCACTGTATGTCCCAAGTGATGATTTTTATTTTAATAATTTCTGAGAAGTTTTTACCACTTTACCTGTTGTAAAGAATGCTTCTTAGTTTTCTGGGATTCTTTACAGGAGTATTCAGACTTTACTATCTAGAGGTTAAGGTTAACATTAATAAAATATCCCAAAAAGGCTAAAATATACAGAAGAATCTTGCTTTTTCTTAACTTTTGCAGTTTTAGTGACATTTCAAAAGGGGAAAAAAACCCATATAAACTTCTGAATTCTCCTGTTTAATGCTTCTGCTTTTCCAGTTTATTGAATGAAAAGACAGAACAGAGCCTTTCAGAGACTCAGCGAAGCCTTGTTAAGAAAAAATATGAAATGCAACTTACCCAAGAGAAAATTACGCTTTTGAATGAAAAAATTGGTGAGTGACAGATACAGTTTTTGTAATAAAATTCAATATGCTATTTGTTATAGTACTGCTTGTTTCTTTATTTTTCCTTATGGATTGAAAGTAAAAGTGTTGAATGCAAATAAATATACTATTGACAGATTTAACATTTCAAGTGCAAAACATCTGTTTTCTTTTGTTATTGTGAGGTTTTTGCATTTTAAAATGTGATAAAGCTCTTGCAAGTGAGTTTCAGTGACAGTACATACTGTCAGCTGAACAATGTTTGGTGGTACCAATGTGCAGTGTCTCAGCATATCAGCTATATTTACGATCCGCTGAGGTGGCAGTGGCACCTCTCAGCATCATAAGATGATGACGATGGAATCAGGAAAACATCCTTTATAGTATATATCCTATATTATATGTTGCACCTTTTTTGTATTGTGGGAGTAAAGGAGGTAGGTAAAGAAATTATTTATTATTCCTGCAGTGCCAAGGAATGTGTTCTGACTTACAAAATTACAACTGTAGTGTGTTAGAAGTCTTTTATTATTTTCTACAGATGCAGTTGACGTAATCTGTTGTCAAATGCAGTGCTCCATTTGTGAAGGGAAAATTAAGCTAACCTGTAGCTAATGACATCTACTGTTAGCACTGCTTTATGCTATTAAAATACATTGTTTTCTGTCACTTACAAATTTCAAACTCTGGTTATTTGGATTTAAACATTTTATTCAAGATGAACATTTCATTTGAATAAATAAACATTTCATTCAAAGTGAGCTTCACTTTTTTTAATGCTTTGGCTAAAGTGTTTAAGCCACTCCTGAGAAGCCACTCCTGAGAAGCCTCGAAAAAATATTATTTGTCCACGTTAACATCCACATATTTTATTTTAAAAGTCCTATACTGCTGGTACAGTACAGTAGAGACTTAATGTTTGATAGGCATGTCAATCTATGTGTTACTGCATGCTTTTGATTGTTCCCAGGAAATGTGTCCAAATTAACCATATTTTAAGCCTCAAAAAAAAAAATCAATTCATTAAAGCTGAATGGAGACTTTTCAGAATTTGAGAGGAACTACAGCGTAGGTGTGGGCAGAGAATGTACTGAGAAGAAAGTTGAGAGGTTTTAACTTGCAGGATCAATAAAGAGAGGATCCTGAGATTACAGTTTCGATGAGGCAGCATAATCATTGTAAAATAGGTAGGAAAAGTAAACTTAATAAAGAGCCAGGAGACAAGTGAAGAATAGGGATATTGGCTGGATAAGAATTTGCAGCAAGGAGGATTGGTTATCAGAGGAGACTGTAAGTAGGAAACAGCAAGACTGGGAGTCAGTGAATGGAGAAATTGAGTGTGGGGGTGGCACCATGGAAAGCTGGGGCAGTGCAAGAAGTCAGAGACTGAAAATTAATAAAGTGAGGGGAGGGAGTGAATAAGGATCAGAGACATCCAGTGAAGAGAGCTAGTATGAAGTGGTTAAAGAGACTGGAAAGATCCTTAAAATTGGATGACTAGTTCAGAGATTGTGGGTAAGACTTGGAGCTATTGGACACGCACTGTGACTAGAACCTGTGAGCAGCTATACAGACAGAATATTTAGGACTTGGACAATAATGCTGGAAGCAGGAGAAAGATTGAAAGTAAAAGGAGATTGAGATGGAAAATGTGGATTTAGGAGTTTAGTATGGTAGGGAAGGAGTCTAGGATGAGAAACCTTAAGACTTGGGGCTGACAAAAGTGAAGAGAAAGAATGTGCAGTTAATGGTATCTTGTTGGAGAAGATGGAAAGAAAGTGTATGTGCCCACTAGAGAACCTTTTCCCTTTTGGAGTCTGGAATGGAACTAGGGATTTCCAAGTCTTGTGTTACCTATTCTTGTCAGCAAAATAATGTACACTTGGCACACTGTCTCTTTCCAGTGCTTGTCCGCGGAGGGAACAGCAGTGTAGTCCCCCCAGTGGTTCAACTTCTATGTCCTGTGACACACAATGGGAATCCCTATTGTGCTTTTTGTTTTTCACACAAGTTAAGTAACTTATTTCAGAGTTGGGAATGCGTGTCTTAAGGTTGTCTCTACTACTTAACAAATAAACCCTGGTATATTTTTTTTAACTCATAGTATTGTTTTTAATTAGACTATCATGTGGTGTTTTTCTGTAGGAGCCTTGCTGCAACCTTTGCAGAGTTTTCTAGGGAGTAAATCAGTGTTGTCTAGTGAAGCAAGCTTGTCTCTCAGATCTTCTCCTTAGCTGAAAATACAGTGAATAAAGCAGGTAATTGCAGAAAGAGAAAGCACAGGCTATTTAAAATGTTAAACGTTGTTCTGCAGTATTTTATACCACTGCTGTCTGTACATTGAATTTTGGGGTGAGACACAATGAAACTTTTCAGAATTCCTCACTAACTATAGATATGACCTATTTTCAGAGTGCCTGATTTGAGACTTCAGTTATTAATTTTCAGAAATGTTGAACCCTGGGGCAGCACCCATGGTTGTTTTTTTGGACATGTAATACTTTCTGTCCTGCAAATTTAGGTCACAGTTTGGGCATCCAAAATAATCAGATAGCATTTTAAATTGACCTTTGTGCCTCTATTCCTTCTCTGTAAAATAGTGAGAATGCTTAGAATCACAGAATGGTTGAGCTCTGAAGGCACCTCTGAAGGTCATCTTGTCCACCCCTCCTTCTCGAGCAGGGCCACCTAGAGCCAGTCGCCCAGGACTGTGTCTAGATGGCCGTTGAATATCTTCAAGGAAGAAAGTAATCTCTCCCTGGGGCAACCTGTTCCAGTGCTCAGTCACCCTCACAGTGAAACGAAAAGTGTTTCTTGATGTTCAGAGGGAGCCTCCTGTGTTTCAGTTTGTGCCCATTGCCTCTTGTCCTGTGACTGGGTACCACTGAAAGGGCCTGGCTCTGTCCTCTTCGCACCCTCCCTTCAGGTATTTATACACATTTATGAGATCTCCCCCTGAGCCTTCTCCAGGTTAAACAGTCCCAGCTCTCTCAGCTTTTCCTCATAGGAGAAATGCTGTAGCCCCTGAGTTATCTTCGTGGCCCTTCATTGGACTCTCTCCAGTATATCCATGCCTCTCTTGTACTGGGGAGCCCACAACTGGACCCAGCCCTCCAGGTGTGTCTCACCAGTGCTGAGTAGAAGGGAAGGATCACCTCCCTCGACCAGCTGGCAATACTTTCCTTAATGCAGCCCAGGATACTGTTAGCCGCCTTTGCAGCGAGGGCACGCTGGTGGCTCCAGTTGAACATGGTGTTCACCCTGAACCCCAGCTTTCCTGCCGAGCCACTTTCCAGCTTGTGTACTGGTGCCTGGAGTTGTTTGTCCCCAGGTGCAGGACTTTACACTTCCCTTTGTTGTTGTTGACACTCCTGTCAGCCCCTTTCTCCAGTCTGTCAAGGTCTGTCTGGATGGCAGCATGACCCCTCTGGTGTATCAGCCACTCTCTGTTTTGTGTCATTGGGAAAATTCCTGACGATACACTCTGCCCCGTTATCCAGATCATTAATGAAGAGGTAGACCAGGAATGGACGCAGTATTAACCCCTGAGGCACACCACTAGTTACCCACCTTCACCTAGACTTTGCGCCGCCAATCACCACCCTCTGAGCCTGGCTCTTCAGCCAGTTTTCAGTCCACCTCACCGCTCATGCAGCCCATATGTCAGCAGCTCCTCTATGAGTATCTTATGGGAGATACTGTCAAACACCTTATTGTACTCAAGGTAGACAACATCCACTGCTCTCCCCTCATCCACCAAGCCAGTCGTTACATCAGAGAACTTTGTCAATTTGGTCAAGCATGACTTCCCCTGAATGAAGCCATGCTGACTACTACTGATGATTTTCTTGTCCTTAATGTGCCTGGAAATGGTTTCCAGGATTAGCTGGATCCATCAGGATTTTCTTTAGAGCCAGGTTTGAACATTGTCTTAGCAGATTCCAGAGCCATGTATCCAAAAATATGGGGTGGAAATCTGAGTGCCTTTCATCTTGTGTTTTGAAATAGGGAAAGATTCTGTGGAAAAAAACAGAATGTGAATGTATTCTATGATGTCCCTAGAAGACTGAGTTACAGATCATTTTAATTTGGATGTTTTATCTCCTGGAAGTGGTTAATAAGTATCATTCAATAAGCCAAATTACACTGATATTTAAAGAGTAATTTGCAGCCTGCATGGTTTTTATGAGATGTAAGATGCACTCTAAGAAGAGTTTCTGTGGTTGTCCTCTGCAAATGCAATGTATGTAGATCATATAAGGATTGATTCTCTGACCATTTAAAGGTAAATGTAGTGTGTAACACCTTATTAGCTGAAAGAAGATAAGGAGAGACATCTTTCAGAATTTGATTTTGTAATGAGTAGATGGCTTTTTTCATTACTATCTTTGCATTTTTTAAGTGGTGTTGAATTTTATAAATGCATTACTCTTACATAAAGTTCATTTAAATAAACAAATATTTCAGAAAAAATGGCTAATATATATAATAATGGCTATCAATATATTATAATCTATAATATATAATAATCGCTATCAATCTCTTACTTCAGTGGTCATTACACGCTATAGTCTACATATTGCTTCTGTATATTGTAATTCTGTTTAAGCCTTTATTGTTATAATGGCTGAGAAAATTATTTTTACTGATCTAAACATTTGCTGTATAGATAGATTTGTTTTGAGACAAGTAATTTAATGCCTTGATCTAAGGAAGAATGCAGTTCTATAAATACCAGTTGGATTACTTACATGTTTCGAAAAGGTACGTGCTTCGTTGCTTTCTTGAAGAGGAGCTTTTGCCATATTCTTTTATGCTTTAGAAGTATAGCAGAAGAATTTTTATTTTTTATTTCAAATGGGTTGAATTAATAAAAATGAGAACTTTCTGATTGTGTCCAGGTAACTTTTCAAGACAAAGTCGTGTACAACAAGAGGAGATCTGTGCTTTGAAAGAAACAGTTGCACAGCTTGATAAGGAGAAGGCATCTTTGCAAGACTCCGTGGAACAAGGAAGAGAGAAGATTGCCACTTTTGAGGAAAGCCTTGCAATTAAAGTATGTTCTAACATGTAAACAGTCACATAGTCACAAAAGGTAAATAGGGAACAGATCTGTTGGGTCATCACACGTATCTTATATTGGTATATACAACAGTGCTCAGTGCTGACCTAGTTCTGCTCCAGTTTCAAGGTAACAATAAAACTCATGTTGACTACAAAGCAGTAGGCCTAAGCGGTACTGAGCATCTCATGTTTGGTGTTTTGCATGGTGTATACTTAGCAAGAGACAAGGCTTTAAGTACTTTCCTGAAGTGGAGAAGAGTAAATTAGCCAATAAAATATTCTGTTTATCATGAAATTTAGCCTGAATTCTTCCTTAGGGTCCACTGATGTTAAAGATTCAGGGTGTCAAGTAATATTGCCTCTGTTGTCATTGAAGATGGATCTGATTCTTTTCACCTTAACGTATACTACACAGTGTGATTTCAAACTATATAATGAAGCTGCTTAGTTCTTAGTTCTGAAACATTATTTTTTACTTCAGCTTAAGTCGTCTGGATACTGATTTAGGATAAACTAAAGAAGGTATTTTTTTAAGTGTTCTGATTGTTAACTCAAGAATTTGCATTGATTTTTAACAAAATCATAAAAGATATTGCAGGACAGGCTAAAATCATCTTGCCATAAGCACTAACTTTGCATTTTTAAAACTGTGAATTGTACAGTGGTGTGCCTTTTAGAGAAGAGATGGCTGTGTCTCGCCTATCTTACGTCTCCAGTGGAAGACATTTCCTTAGCCTATCTATGCTTCTTTTAATATATGTATACAAAGGCAAGAGAGTAAAGTAATATACTTTGTGATGGAATTCTTATTCTATCAGTTACAAGCTACCAGACTCTTGTAGTTTATTCATGGTAAAAAAACTATGATAACTTGTTTAACAGGTAGAAGACATCATTTAGTTTTGAGAGTGTGAGACAAATGCTACCTTTAGAATGACAAAGGATTAAAAAATGTAATTAAAATTATTATATTCTGCAGAAGATAACAGTATTTCTTCCTTTATTTGCCAAATTAGATTATCAGAATTTTCAGCTCTAAACAGTACACGATGAAACTTGAAAAATCACAATCCATTTTGCATTAAATAGTTAAATTTATCAGCTAGCTGAATAAAAGGAAAATATAAACAAACTGTTTTTTTTTTCTTTCCAATTTACACTGAGGAGTGGTGAGAGGTTTATTTTAATTTTGTATTTCTTTTCAAGGAGAAAATAATTTCAGATTTGAAGATTCTGATTTCTGAGTTGGAGCATTCCACAAAGTAAGGATGAAATGTCAAGATCATTACCAAATTTTGGTTAATTTAGAACATTAAATCAACAATTGAATCATGAGATGTGCTAATGTATAAATATTTTTTTACTCTATTAAATATTAAAATGTTACAGCTTTGTTTCATGACTTGCAAATTTAGCCACTGGAAAAGCTGTCATTTGTATTAGGTTGGGCAGTATTGTCATACCTGAAGTATTTCTTATTTGCTGCATAGAAAATCTACTGAAGCACTCTGTGTCTGTGAGAAAGATATCATCCGTCTGCGTCAACAGCTACAAGAAACCAACAAAGAACTGGCACAGACTAACAAGAACAGAGAATCATTAGCTCAGGAGAAAGACAGGTTACAAGAGCATCTTTCTAATATTAAGCAAGAAAATCAGGTATATTTGTACAGAGAACCTTTGACTAAAAAGGAAAATGTTGTATTTTTCAAGTAGTGCATAGAATTGGTGGGTCCTTATCTGAAGTAAATCTGCAAACTAGTTTTTAAGCTCATTTTTCAAACTGTGCTTTTTCCCTTATTGTCAGCTTACTTGTATAAAGAGGACCAGCTATTCTTATGTAATGGTTTGGATGTTTATGTTGAGTAACTGCTAATTAATGTTTTTTTCTGATCTTCATGTAAAAACGCTGTGGCAGTTATAACTACTGCTTATAGGGAAAAGTACTATAAAGGAGGCAGCGAGTATTTCTTACACTGTGCTGTGACTGGCCTAGAGCACTTACAAGCTTATGAATTTGACTTGCTAATAATTTAAGACAATACACGTTTTAATAGCGTTCAAAACTTTATTAATAGTATTGTATTTACATTCCTTTAAAGTGGCTTTTGGATAAAAGATGCTGGAAATATTTGGTTATAATACAAGATTACATTATCTACTGTGTTATTTATCTGTGTGCAGTTACTAATGGAAGTAGTTAAAATACTTAAAACTAAAGTGTCATCTCATGCACACACAATGTTCATGCAGCAATGTATTTTCCAAGCAGCTAGAAATTAAGCTTAATACCTGTAGTAGTTCATCACTATATAATATTCTGTTTTTCCTTCTTTATATTCAACCTCTTGCCGTCACTTAGGTTTTCTGATACTTGCTCAGTTCTCTGCACTTTTTTTACTGCTTAGGGTATCTTTGTCTTTGAAAATACTTTTTGCTCTCCTAGCTTTCTCTTCCTCTAGAAGTGATACCCAGTTTTGAAGGAGCAGATTAACTTCACCTGATTTTAGCTATATAAAAGTTTTCAGGCATTAAGGCTCCTTTTGAAGAACAGCCTTCCAGAAGGAGATTCATCCCATCCAAGTTTTTAATGTGATCCATTTTACCTCTCTCCCTTTATTATAGAGGAAACATAGCTAACTAGATCAGGTGCCTAATTCTGCACTGCAAAAATTAGGTGAGAGGAATCTCATTCTAAATAACTCTTCTCTCAAACGTACTGCTCTGTTCTCTTTAGCGCCCTCTTTGAGTACCCTAGAGAAGTCAAGGTCCATAGTAGCGAGCATTACTAGAAACACGGATTGCTGAAAGAGATTACTCCAGGGAATCGGTACTCTGAAGCTTCTCTCAGAATCACAGTTGATACTGATGGGTTCAGCTGGTACAAAACACAGCCTCCTGTTGCTTCTAGCTACTTTCAAAAGCTTCAAGGTTTTCTTTGCAGTGCCTGGATGCTTGTGGAAGGAGTTAGAAACAAAAAGTCTTAGCCTCACAGGATCAACTACTTTTTAATGGACTTGCCTCTATAATGTGTATTGGTTCTTCAATTAATTTAGGTGATACTCAAAGTATTTAAAGTAGCATTCTAATTTCTTCACTTGGGCTTACTGGAAAAATTCACCAATTTCCAGAGCACCTTTCTCAGCAAATTGCAGCCTTTTCACAACAGGAATAGGGGTTTCTCCATAGCTTCCTCCACACCCCTCTCCCCCCTCACCTTCCCCCAGTTCTTGCAGCTGAGTGTCCTCATAATAATTTTGTAAGGAAGAGTTTCTGAACAGGGCAGTTTAAAACAGCCTTTTTGCAGGTTTTTTTCCTCATTCTGTTTTCTTTCTCAAGCAATAGTTGCCTGAAATTCTGTGTGCATTCTCCTAATACGTGTGGCTTTTTTTCTCCCGATCAGGAGATTAGCACTTAATTAGTTAATCCAATTTTTTAGCTGTCTTCTGCTTTTTTGAATGTGGGCTTTTAAGAGACTGTAACATGTAAAAAAGAGGGAGCTGACTCTGAGCCTGTCTGGTTAAATGGGGCAGACTATTTTTTTTATGACCATCTAGCTGCTAAATATACCATCTGTATTTTTCTTCTGAACTGCTACATTCTTTTATTGAATTTTTCTTCTAAGAAGATTTAGCATTATTTGTAAGTCAAAGAAACAAAATATTTTTGAGAAATGCAAAATTTTTTAATAGAAATATATGTGGTTTAGATTTTATATAGCCTTTAAATAACAAATTAATAAAATCATAGGCGTTAGATACGCACTAATTCTGTGTTTTTGTAAAGGTACAGACAGTATACTTTAACCTTTTGAAACAAATCTTTCTTCATAGATACTATATAAAAAACTAGCACAGTGCCAAAATGAGCTTGATGATATGAAGTCAAAAGCCCAGGATTCAAACACAGATATTGTCAGGCTGAAGGGTGTACTGAAGTCTAAAGTGAGTATATGGATTAAACCTGTTAATAAAAGCTGTTGTTTTAACTAAACATGAAATTTTAACCGTATTTCCATGGAAGAATTTGCTTCCTAGACAAAACTGATTTGCATTCTACTAACATGTTTTTAATAGTTTGAACATACTTCTTTGCTGTTTTTTGTAGTACGCAAGTAATGAAGAATATTTCATTGTGTTTTTATATATATATATACAGATGTGTGTTTATTTAACTCAAAAATTTAGACAATGAATAATACAGACACTTGGAACTCTCTTGTCTTTATTACCATATGTGATTAATAGTAAAAAAACCCAAACAAACTTCTGCAATATATTGCTGTACCTTGTATTTGTAATGTTAATCTATCCATTTGTAACCGATGCCTTTTGAGAATTCAAATGTGGCCATCTTGAACAAAACACTGATTCTTGAGAAGTCTCTCAATGTTTTGACTAAATGGCAAAGTTTTCAGTGGAAAGAGAACATCCAATACCTTGTCATACCTGTAGATCTATAGGTAGCCCTATTTTGTGACGCATACTGTGAATTACTAAACAAACAAGCTTTATGTGTTAGGAGAGAGAGAACTGTGAGCTTTTGGAGAATTACCACAAAGCCTGTGAACAAGGAGAAAGTTGGGAAGCAAAATGCCATCAAGCAGAAGCAAAGTGTAGCTCTGTTAGACGGGCACTGGTCAGTGTGGAGTCTGAGAACCATAGGTTGAAAGAGAAAATGGATTCCCTTGAAACAAAAATGGAGCAAGTAAGTTGAAATCATTCCTTCCATAGTTCAACGTTGAAATAGTCTGGTAGTATTTTAAGCCTGCAGCTGTTTAAAATTATGCTTAATGCCATTTCTTGTATTTTAGCAATATTTGCTACAATGAACTATATGGAGTTTGAGCTTATTTAATAACATGACTAGAGTTCCACTAGTTTCACTTGGGAAAAAAATCTTAAAAAATAATAGCATATTTCAAGGAAAAAAATATTATCAATTATAAAATGCTCTCATGTTTGGATTACTAAAGCCATAATGTCACACCCAACTGCACAGCATACCTGAAAAATACCTAGTGCTTTGTTAGCTGTTACATTCCTCTCCCTGCTTTTCTTGCTTCCCACTTTTCAACCTTCTTTCCACTGCTTTGGGTGTCCCAAAGATCCTCGTCCCGCCTGAAAAACTGAAGAACTTCAAGGGCAATGCACATAATGACTTTGAAAATACGTTATGAACATATAAACTATCTTCTGGTTTTGGGTTGTTAAAGTTTTTGTTGCAGATCATCTCTGCTTCCTGGAACACCTCTCCTATGAGGAAAGGCTGAGAGAGTTGGGGTTGTTCAGCCTGGAGAAGAGAAGGCTGCGGGGAGACCTTAAAGCAGCCTTCCAGTACCTGAAGGGGGCCTGCAGGAAGGATGGAGAGGGACATTTTACAAGGGCATAGAGTGATAGGACAAGGGGGAATGGCTTCAAACTGAAAGAGGGTAGATTGAAATTAGATATAAGGAAGAAATTCTTTACTGTGAGGGTGGTGAGGCACTGGAACAGGTTGCCCAGAGAAGCTGTGGCTGCCCCCTCCCTGGCAGTGTTCAAGGCCAGGTTGGATGAGGCTTTGAGCAACCTGGTCTAGTGGAAGGTGTCCCTGCCCATGGCGGGAGGGGTGGAAGTACATAATCTGTAAGGTCCCTTCCGACTCAAACCATTCTATGGTTCTATGATTGCGTAGGCTACTGAGGACTACCCGTGTATGTTAGATGTTCAAGAGAAACTGAGCTGCTGCTGTTCAGGAAATGGATGCAAACAGCACAGGAAGATTGTGTGGCAGATTTTGACATTTTTTGAATATAATAAAACTGGTACATGGTCCTAGTTTGTCTAGCCAACCTCAAACAGGTAGCGATGTCATCCTTCTAATTCTTTCCCACATGCCTGCTATTACGTATCACAATAAACAGGCCTCTTCCTGAAAACTCTGTCAACAAATCGAGTCAGAAATCCAGATGGATATCATATTCGGGTTCATAGCAGTTACATGTAAGACACATATCTAGAACACAGAAGTTTTTATTCAAAAAATCTTAACGTCCTTAGCAGTGCCCTGTGTTCCTTGTGCTTTTTTTTAGGTAGGATGGGGCTAGAATTAATGTGACATGCTCCACCTAGAATCATCTCTTTTGATGTCATTCCAAAGAAAATCTTTCAAGGAAGTCACAGCGCTTTCTCTCTCCCTTTGCTTTTGTCAACCTTCCAGACTCATTCTGCCACCTACTGAAAGTCAAGTAGTTAAAAGTGATCAGAAATACAACTCAGGTGTCACTGGGCGAAGTACAGGAAAGCTGTACTTCGACTGTATTTAATTTAAAATATACAAAATTCTGAATGCCTTTAGCCAGAACTGCTGCTGACTTGTGGACTTCTCTTTAGTGTGGCTTCTGTCATCTTAGTCATGCCCGACTTTACGGGTGACAGCAGTATGACTGACAGTATCTCTGCGCTCACTGATCGTCTACATGCAAGAATACATTTTATTGCTAAAATAAGAGAATCTAATCTGAAAATGGAATGGGGCCTATGGCAGAATTTTGAACCTTATTAGCTCTGCAGAAGGAGTAGAATTCTAAGAATAGAGTCCAGAATGTCAGTAGCTGATTTTGGTGTCAGAAGCAAGAACTCTTCTCTAGTTTTTGTATATGGGCATTATTTAAATAAATAACTAAAGTTTGTTCCAGAATACAAGACTATTGTCTCTTAAAATTCACCACAATTACTTAGAGATATTTTTGTAAGATTTTGGAAGCAGTTTTAAATTTTCTTTGCCGTAGAGTTTTGATTATCTGATATTGCTTTACTGTAGCATTTAACAACAGAAGCAGCATACAGGTCTCGGATATCTGCCTTAAGCAAGTCTCTTGTGAAAATGGAAGGAGAGCTTCAAAACATGCATCAGGAAAGAGTCTCTATACTTGCAAATCTCACATCTACACAAGAACTTTGCATTAAACTAGATGCAGTCAAAGATCAATTAAATCAGCAGTTAACTTCCTCAGCAGAGAAGGTAGAAGGGGTATGTGAAATATATTAGAAAAAAAAGTTTATGTTCATGTTATCCTTAGGGGATCTAAATCTACTTTGGGATCTAAAATGATCAAATATATCCCTATTGATTATTAGTGTTTCAATTTTTTAATGTTTAATTTGACATTCCTCAGTGGCTTACTCCTCAGAGGATGGATGCTGTATACTATTTGAAAAGCTCACTGCTTTGCAAGGTTTTACTATGAATACTCAAAAATCAGGACATAAAATTACTGGTGGTTTTCTTGAAAGATGTCTTGGATTTTACATCTAGTCACTAAGTAAGCAAAATAGCTGGAGTGGTTTATTAGCAAAGAAACTTGACATCGACTTTAAAATGCTTGACTGTTTTAGGAATTATCAGTATCTCTAGTAATCTTTCCTTAATTTCTCTTGAAGACCAATTTCTGATGACCTTGATTTTTACAAAAACTACAGAATTAATGTTTGATAGGCAAATTTTTAAAAACTCATCTTGCATAAACTCTGAAAAATTGTTCATACATACTCAGATTATTCAGATATTTTCCGTATGATTCTATCACTGTCCTGTCTGTCCTCTGCTCCAGCTGAGATAATTCCTAGTTCTTTACAGGCTTCCAGCATTCTTTTTTAACCTCTATGCTTTTTCCATATGCCGTGTGTAAAGCTACTGTTTGACAGTTGGTTATTTGTTCCACCCAAATGTGTGTAATGTCTTTTGTATGCCTGTGGAATCCTCTGTGGTGCTTTCAGTGGAGAAGTTTTCCATCATACAACATTTGTCTGAAGCTTTTGTGAGATCTCATATGACTAAGACTTCCTGGATCCTTCTGTGAGATTGTCAGTGAAGGGGCTTGCTGGGGCTGTGGAAAGCAGCAACAGTTTCAGGAGAGAAAAATGCAGTTGGATAGAAGTCTGAAGTTGGGAAATTTTCACCAATATTTTCATACCTTTCAACAAGTAGTCTTTCATCAGCTGTGTATAACTTTCAGATAGGGCTCCTATTTTACATAATATTCTAATGCAGAAATCTGTGTTACTAGATTGCAGCATATATATATATATATATCCAGGAGTGGAAACTAAACTTGATGCTGAATAATATTGTTCTTTTGGTGTTTCTAATACTGTTTTTTTTTCCTATAACTTATGCTGTCTACAGTTTTCAGTATTCTTTTGTTCTGAATTACAAAAGTAGCATATCAAAACTGTTTATAGGCAAAGGAACTAGATTGTTGATTGTCAGTTAGTAGAAAATCAGTGTTTAGTTTGGTAAAACCAAGTAATTCGAGTTCTGCTTTGGAAAGTTAAAAATGTGGTTTGTTTTGGTGTAGTGTTGTTTGTTTTTTTTTTGTTGCCCCCCCTGCCCTGTTAGCCTGTGACCAGAGTACTCTCAGTATCTTCCTGGTTCAAACACACGAATGGTTATCCTCTGAAAATTCTGAAGAATGTGCTGGAGAGCTGGGCTATTTGTTATAACGTCTGGGTTCATAGATTTAACATGACCTCTGGGTGAGCATTATTGTGCTTAACATAAACTAAGTTCGAGTAAAATACAGCTAGAAGTATCTGCGGTACCCCAAATGGACTCAGTTAGACATACTAAAATGCATACAAGAAAAGATGGAGAAAAAATAGCATCTAGCTTACGTTAAGATTAAAACAGGCACTTTCTGTGTTTCAGTAGCTGACACAATAGAGATTTTCCTGACTCACTGTTTTTCCTTTTTGTGTATTTATGGCTCAGGTGTGTCCATTGTTCCCTTTTCAGTGGAACTTACTAGGTTTTATGGGTATTCTTTTTTAGGTTCCCCCAAGATATGTAGATGTCTAATCTTTTTTTTTAGATTTTATTAATTTTCCCTTTCCCCCCAAATTTTTTCTTTATACTTGTTAAAGTAAAATAAGTGTAATCTCACTCTGCTGGAGATGCAGATTTTGGGTTTTTATACCAGGTGTCACTTCCTGCATGCAGAGGGTTAATCAGTAGTTTCTTGCAACAACAAAATGTAAAACTTTCCTCCTCTTCTTTAATGATTCTGTCTGCAGTTTGTATCCAGTGATCCATATATTTCATAGCATTTTGTCACTTGTATCAAGTACATTTATATTCTGATATATACATTGGGTGAATTTATAAATCTGACACAGGATTTTCACTGAGGGCAAATATAACACTAATCATCCATGTTGGAGTGAGAGCAAATTTTGGTCATTGATTGCAGGCTTCCTTTTTTTTTTTTTTTTTTTTTT